>OGFJ01000092.1_pt1 | contig 80712 bp, 74 predicted proteins | sample 1570861 | NCBI WGS metagenome assembly OGFJ01 (sample SAMEA2582060, study PRJEB24529) | metagenome | biome: Human gut stool | place: China | collected 2011
GCGGTGATGCTTTAGCATCGGCTGGTAAAAAGGCTTCTAGCCGCAGAGCAAACCACCCGCTATGCGGGTGGTGCTGATTTATGCTTGCTTATTTTATATCAAATTATTTAACTGCTTCTGCACAGCGTGCGCACAGGGTTGGGTGTTCTGCGTCCTGGCCAACGGTATCGCTGTAAATCCAGCAGCGTTCGCATTTATGGCCTTCGGCAGCTTTAACGGCAACTTTTAAATCTTCGCGGGTTGTTGCCTCGCCTGCTTCACCAACGCCTTCATGCAGTTCTGCCTGCGATACGATTAAGAGTGCAGGCAAATCTTTTTCTACGGATTTGAGCACTGCAAGCGCTTCGCCTTCGGCATAAAGTTCAACTTTGGCATCAAGGGAATGGCCAATGGTTTTGGCTTTGCGTGCAACTTCCAGAACTCTGGTAATTTCACTGCGGATGCCGATGAAATCTTCCCATTTCTTTTCCAGAGCCGGGTCGATGTATTCTTCTTTAACTTCCGGCCAGGGCATCATCAATACTGATTCCGGCATATCGGAGGTTTTCTTCATGAACTGCCATACTTCTTCCATGGTAAAGCTCAGTACCGGTGCCAGCATTACAACCAAATCAACCATAATTTCATACATGGCAGTCTGGGCGCTGCGGCGTTCAATACTGTCTGCTTTGTAAGCGTACAGTCTGTCTTTCAGAATATCCAGATAGTAGCTGCTCATTTCTACGGTGCAGAAGTTATGAATTGCATGATACAGCACATGGAAATCGTAATCTTCGTAAGCCTGCTGTACTTCTTTTTTCAGCAGCTGCATATGCATAAGTGCCCAGCGGTCAAGCTCCTGCATCTGTTCAAACGGTACTTTGTCTTTTTCGTAGTCAAAGTCGTTGGTATTGCCCAAAATGTAACGGATGGTGTTGCGGATTTTGCGGTATACTTCGGAAAGCTGTTTCAAAATATCTTTGGAGATACGGATATCAGCTTTGTAATCGCTGGAAGCAGCCCACAGGCGGATAATATCAGCGCCGTATTGTTTGATAACGTCCTGCGGAGCAACGGTGTTGCCTACGGATTTGGACATTTTGCGGCCTTCGCCGTCAACAACATAACCGTGGGTTAAAACGGATTTATACGGAGCGTGGCCGGTGGTGGCAACGCTGGTTAAAAGCGAGGACTGGAACCAGCCGCGGTGCTGGTCGCTGCCTTCAAGGTACATATCAACAGGCCATGCCAGTTCCGGGCGTACTTTGGCAACAGCTGCATGAGAAGAACCGCTGTCGAACCAAACGTCCATAATGTCGCTTTCTTTGGTAAAGTGTTTGCCGCTACAGTGCGGGCAGGTTGTGCCTTCCGGCAGAATTTCTTCGGCTTCGTGTTTCCACCATGCGTCTGAGCCTTCTTTTTGGAACAAATCGGCAACGGCGTTAATGGTTTCGTCGGTAATCATCGGTTTGCCGCATTCTTCGCAGTAGAACGCCGGAATAGGAACGCCCCATACGCGCTGACGCGAAATGCACCAGTCGTTGCGGTCGGCAACCATGTTATGGATACGGCTTTCGCCCCAGGACGGAATCCATTTAACTTCGTTGGCAATGGCAGCAAGCGCGTCATCACGGAAACCGTCGATAGATGCGAACCACTGCTCGGTTGCACGGTAAATAATCGGGTTTTTGCAGCGCCAGCAGTGTGCGTACTGATGGCGGATGTTTTCCTTGCCCAGCAGCATGCCAAGTTCAGCAAGGTATTTTAAGATAGGAATATTGGCATCAAATACAAACATGCCTTCAAACTGTTTTGCTTCTTTGGTAAATTTACCGGATTTATCTACCGGGCAGATAATCGGCAGATGATATTTAATACCGGTTTCAAAGTCGACATCGCCATGGCCAGGAGCGGTATGTACGCAGCCGGTACCGGCATCAAGCGTTACATAATCGGCAAGTACAACGATGGATTTGCGTTCAATGGTGTCGAACGGATGACGGCATTCGGCAAATTCCATATCTTTGCCTTTGCAGGTGCCAAGCACGTTGCTCAAATCTTTCTTGCATACTTTGCCAACCTGTTCCAAAAGTTCTTTGGCAAGGAACAGAACTTCGCCTTCACATTCAACCCAGGCATATTCAATATCAGGATGCAGGGCAACGGCAACGTTGGCAGGCATGGTCCACGGAGTAGTTGTCCAGATTACCATATAGGCCGGCTTGCCTTTGGCTGCTTCAGGCATCATGCCGTTATCTTTTACAATCGGCATTTTTACGTAAATAGCCGGAGTTTTCTGTTCAGCGTATTCAATTTCTGCTTCTGCCAGAGCGGTTTCGCAGTGCGGGCACCAGTAAACGGATTTCTGGCCTTTGTAGATATAGCCTTTTTTAGCCATTTCGCCGAATACATGAATCTGTACGGCTTCGTAATCGGGCACAAGGGTTACATAGGGATGATCCCAGTCGCCCAAAACGCCAAGGCGTTTAAAATCGTTGCGCTGAATGTCAATCCACTGCAAAGCGTAGTTTTTACATTCGTTGCGCAGTACCAGCGGGTCAAGCTCATTGCGGTTCAGGCCAAGGTTTTTAATGGCAGCATGTTCAATCGGCATGCCGTGGGTATCCCAGCCGGGAACGTACGGAGTATCATAACCCTGGGTATATTTATATTTCATGATGATGTCTTTTAAAATTTTATTAAGAGCAGTGCCCATGTGAATTTGTCCGTTGGCATACGGAGGGCCGTCGTGCAGAACAAATTTTTTGTGGCCTGCGTGCAGTTTTTGTTTCTTTTCGTAAATGTTGTTGTCATACCAGTATTTTAAAATTTCCGGTTCACGTTCCGGCAGTCCGGCACGCATAGGAAACTCTGTTTCCGGTAAGTTAAGCGTTTTGCTGTAATCCAATTTTTTACACCTCCAAAAAAATAAAGCCTCATCCCAAAGGGACGAGACTGTATAACCCGTGGTACCACCCTAATGACGCAGAATTTACGCGCCACTCTCAACGCCGTTAACGTACGTTACCCCGTCCGTACTTACTGCTGTTTCTGTACGGAAGCTCCAAAGTGATTTTCACCGGCCTTCTGTCCTGTTCCGGCTTGCACTGTCCCGGAATCGCTGCGCTGCTTCGTGCCGGCTACTGTCTTTATCATAGCCTGTAAGAATATTTAAAAACACAATCATTATACAACACCGGCGAAAAACCGTCAATGTTTTTTGTAATACTTATACGAAAAAATTCCGTATCCTTCGCCTTTATGTAAATGCGATGTATCATTTAACAAAAAGATGCTGTGCTCCAGCCATTTGTTAATGCCAAGTACGGTTACACTGCCCGGCAGGATATCGACGGAAAAGTTATATTTGTTTACTTCTTCAATATCAAAGCCAAGCCAGTAAAAAATAATGTTTTGAATAGTGCCCTTGTGCGCAACGATAATCAGGTTTTCTTTTTCCATATCAGCACAGGCTTTAATGCCTTCAACGCATCGGTCATAAAATTCCTTGCGCGTTTCTCCGCCCGGATAGTTGCGGTGATGCAGCTCTTTCAGCGTCGCTGCCGGACGGTAAATTGCCTTGGCTTCGCTTTCGGTCATTCCGGCGGCAAGGCCGTTGTTTTTTTCACGCAGAAACGCGTGCTTTTCAACTTTACCGTCCATATGCAGGCGTGCGGCAATAATGGCAGCGCTTTCGGCAGCGCGTTTTAAATCGCTCGCCAAAATGCGGAATTTTTCGCTGCGCCCTTTAAAATCCAGTACCAGTTTGTCCGCAAGTGCATCCAGCTGCCTGCGCCCGGCTTCGGTAAGGTCAGAATCTGTCCAGCCACCTGTTAAATGCTGAGTATGATGTGTTGCTTCTCCGTGCCTCACAAGGATTATCATAATCGTTCCGCCTATTCTTCAGTATTTTTATCAAAGCTCTTTAAAAGCTCAAGCTGCGATTCCAGCAAATTTATCATGTGCTGGCGGTGTACATTGGCTTTTTTTACCTGGTCATCAAAACTGTTTTTGGCAAGCGCTGCTTTGTTTTCAGCTTCAAACATCAGCTTGCGTGCCCTTGCGTCAGCGTCGCTTACTGTTTTTTCTGCCTGCATGCGTGCTTTGCCAAGAGTTTCAACGGCGTCTTCCCTTGCTTTATCAATAATATTTTTGCAGGATTCTTCCGATTTTACCTTTAATTTTGCCACTTCAACTTCGGCGGCAATACGCATTTTATTAACAAACTGCTGCGTGTCTGCTTTCAGCTTGTTCATTTCGGCTTCGGTATCGTTGCGCAGTTTATCCGCTTCGGCATTGGCTTCGTTGCGTACTTTTTCGGCATAGCTGTCGGCTTCGGCCTTAGCCTGCGCTGCGGCAGTACCGGCTTCATTAAGCAGGCGGTCTGCCTCGTTTTTGGCATCTGTTTTCATGCCTTCGCATTTGGCGGTGGTTTCGTCAAGCAAAACCTGTGCTTTCTTTTCGCTTGTTTTTTTAACTTCGTCCGCCGTTTCCTGCGCCACAACCAAAGTGTTCTGCATGGTTGCTTCCATTTGCTGGTAATATTCCAGCTTGGCGCTGACGCGTTCAACGGTTTCTTTCAGTTCGATATTATCCTGATACAGACGCTCAAAATCTTTTACAACCTGCGCAAAAAACTTATCTACTTCTTCGGTTTCATAACCGCGGAAGCCTTTGGTAAAGGTTTTATTTTTTAAATCGAGAGGTGTAAACATCTGCCTCTTTCCTCCAACATTAAATATAGCGTTTTAAAGTAATGCTCATGCGTCCCTTTTTGGTTGTGCCGCGTATTTCGGCAACTTCTACACGCCCGCGGCTGCGGAAGGATATTACATCGCCTTCGTTTACGCTTTGCGATGGCTTTTTGGCTTCCTTCCAGTTTACACGTACATTAAGGCTTTTTATTTCATCGGCCATGCGCGAGCGGGAAACACCGTAACCTGCGGCGGCAACGGCGTCAAGCCTTAAATCGGCCACTGTGGCACTGATGATTTTTACTTTTTCTTCACGCTGGGCCAGGTTTTCGCGCGGTATTTCGGTTATGCTAACCGGCGCGCTGCCAATTTGCGTAAGGTTGCTTTCGATGTAATTGGCAAAACTTTTATCGGCAACAAAATGTGCGCCTTCCGGCGTAATAACAATATCGCCCAAAATTTCGCGCTTGCAGCCCATGCCCATAAACGCACCCAGCACATCACGGTGCCCGATGGTATAAAAACGTTTGTCCCATTTAACTTCAAAGCAGCTGATGCCGTAATCGGGTGCGCCCATAAAGTTTTCGTCTATAAATGCCGCTTTTACTCTTTCGGCATTGTTAAAACCGCCGTCAGCTTCAATTTTTATGTTTTCATAGTTAGCGGCAACAATTTCCGCTACATTATAGCTGTGCGGGTCTAAAAAATCCGTTATGCGGAACTTTTTGCTTTTTCTTGCCCCTTCGGCAAGGTCAAGCAGTTTTGCTGCCAGTTCTTCATCGCCGCCGGCTTTAAAATAACGCAGTATTTTTTCTCTGTCTGCCATTTATTTGCCCTGCAGTTCCCTGCTGCGCTGCATTGCTGCCAGTACAGCGTCGTAAATAGCAGCTCTTACGCCGCGGTTTTCAAGCGCATGTATTCCGGCAATGGTTGTGCCGCCCGGTGATGTTACCTGGTCGCGCAAAACAGCCGGGTGCAGCCCGGTATCCAATACCATTTTGCCGCTGCCGGCAAAAGTCTGCGCCGCCAGTTTTATCGCCATGGCGCGCGGCAGGCCTGCGTTTACACCTGCGTCAGCCAGAGCGTCAATCATCATAAATACATATCCCGGCCCGCAGCCGCTTACTGCCGCAATAGCTTCTATGGCGCTTTCGGCAATAATTTCAATTTCGCCGCAGCTGCCAAAAACAGCTTTGGCAACATCAAGCATTTCTTCGCTTACGTTTTCGTCAGGAGCAATGGCCGTCATGCCGCAGCCAACAGCCAAAGGGGTGTTGGGCATAACGCGGATAACAGCATGCCCGGGAACGAGTTTATGCAGCTTGTCAAGGTTAACGCTGCCCATAATGGAAAGCACCGTTGTATTTTGCGGAATTGCATCGGCTACCTCTTTAGTTATGGCCGCATCAGCCACCTGAGGTTTTACGGCCAGAATTACAAAGCCTGCTGATTTAACCGCTTCCGCGTTGCAGCCGGTGGTATTAACTTTATAAGTTTTTTCAAGGTATTCGCGGCGCCCTGCCGAAGGGTCACTGATGATTATCATTTCAGGCTCCGCAATTTCCTTATGCAGCATGCCTTTTAAAATGGCTTCCGCCATCATGCCGCCACCAATAAAAGCTATACGCCCTGTTTTATCAGTTATTTTTTCCAAGGCTGTCCCCCTCTTTCGTCATAAATATTATCATCTGCATTAATATCAACGTTTTTAGGCGCGCATACTAAAATATTATGGCCTATTTTTTTCATGCTGCCGCCCAAAGCATAAACAACACCGCTGATAAAGTCGGTCATTCTTTTCATAACAACTTTATCGGTAGCTTCAAAATTAACAACTACCGGCTGGCTGCCGTTAAGGTAATCGGCAATTTTCTGCGAATCGTCAAACGATACCGGCTCCAGCACAATTACTTTAACCTGCTTTTGCGCCATTGGTATGGAAATGGTTTTTGACGCGGGCATAGCAGTTGTTTTGCTTTTGAAAAACGATTTGCGCTCAGGTTCCGGTTCTGCCGGAGCAGCCGGTACTTCTCTTACCGGTGCTGCGCTTTTGCGTGAAAACAGGCTTTTTTTAGCCGGTTTTTCTTCCGGTTGTTCACTTGGGGTTTCTTCAATTATTTCATCGTCTTCTTCATACAATCCGAGAGCTTCCGAAATGCGGTCCAATAATTTCATAAAATTATCACCTCAGGTTAAAATTTTAAACTGTAATCACGCTGCCCAAAAAGCGCCGTGCCTATGCGCACCATATTTGCGCCTTCTTCAATAGCAGTTTCGTAATCATGCGTCATGCCCATGGAAAGAATATCTATATCCGGGCGCTGCTGTTTCAGTTTGCAGTAAAGCTTGTAGCCTTCCGCAAACACCCAGCGTATATCTTCGGAATTTTCCGCCGCAGGCGCAATAACCATCAGCCCGCGCACATACAGGTTTTTAAAATTGTCAAGTTCGGGTACAACCGCCTCATAATCTTCCGGGCTGAACCCTGTTTTTTGTTCTTCGCGCGCAATGTTAACCTGCAAAAGTATTTCCTGAACTTTGCCCGCTTTGGCGGCTTCTTTATCAACAGCCTGCATAAAATGTACGCTGTCCGCCGATTCAATCATATCAAAAATGGCAACTGCCTGTTTGGCCTTGTTGGTTTGCAGATGCCCTATTAAATGCCACCTGCCGCTGCCTTTGCCGACAATTTCGCGTTTGGCTTTGGCTTCCTGCACACGGTTTTCACCGATTACCGGAACGCCAAGGTTAAAAGCGTCGGTAATTACCTCAGCCGGGTGATTTTTGGTTACTGCAACCAGAGTAACTTTATTGCCTGTAATTTTTTCTTCTGTGCGCCTTGCAAGCGCAGCATCTATTTTGGCTTGTACATTAATTAAATTTTCCTGTAACAATATAAAGACCCCCTAAAGGTTTTATATTCGCCGTTAATATAATTTATCCTTTTACTTTTTCCAAATAGTTACGCCCATGCGCCCTGTTTTGCCGTTTTCTGCGCGGTACGAAAAAAACAGCTCTTTGCTGCACTGCGTACAGATACCGGCATTATAAATATTTTGCGGCAGTAAACCGGCATCTAAAAGCGCAAGGCGGTTCCAGGCCTGTAAATCTGCCATGTAGCGGCCGTTTTCTTTTGCCGTAAAGCATCCGGTATATTTTTTGCCGGCTTCATAAACTTTATCGTCAACTTCATAGCAGCATTGCCCAATGCTGGGGCCAATGCCTGCCAGAATATTTTCCGGCTTCGCTCCGAATGCTTCCTGCATTTTTGTTACGGTGCTGGCGGCAATCCCGGCAACGGTTCCGCGCCAGCCTGCGTGTGCGAGCCCTATGCTGCCGCTGACCGGGTCAGCAAAAATAACCGGAACGCAGTCTGCAAAAAACAGCATTAGCGGCAGCTGCGGAAGGTTTGTTATCAGCGCATCGGTATTTTTTACGGCATCACTGTATGCTTCAGCGCCTTTGCCTGCCAAGGCTTCATCTACAACGGCAACATTGCTGCCGTGCACCTGTTCGCAGCAGGTAAATTTACCGGCATCAAGACCGAGCGCCGCGGCATAGGCATGCCTGTTTTTTAAAACAAGCCCTGCTTCGTCGCCAACATGAAGGGCAAGGTTTAACCCGCCAAATATTAGTGCGCTTTCGCCGTGCAGGCGGCAGCTGAACGCATTGCCGAAGCCCAGTGCATCAAATGCAGCAAAGCTTCCGTACCAGATATTTTTATTATTTTGCAACACGAATCCGTTCATTTTAATCCTCACAAACTCCGCAGCGTTTACAGCCGTCAAAGCACATTGGCGTAAAGCGCTGCGCTTTGGCATTTTCCCATTCTTTTATCAAATAGGCTTCTTTAAAGCCCATATCCAAATGCTTCCACGGCAGCGGGCAGCCGGGTTCATATTCCGCACCGGCAAGCTTTTCAATATCGAGCCCGCTGTTTTTAAGCGCCTGTTTTAAGGGTATGCCTTCCATAAAGGCCTGCAGTAAAAACTGCCCTGTTTTTCTGTTTCCGCGCGCCAGTGCAGCCTGCAAAACAGTTTCTTTTAAAGATTCCGTTAAAAGTTTTATATGTTTTTCTTTTTTAAAAGCTGTTTCCAGCATTTTAAAACGTTTTTTCAAAATTTTGGTATTGCACAGCGGCGACCATTGGAACGGCGTAAACGGCTTGGGCACAAATGCGTTTACGGAAATAATTAAATCGCCTTTGTTGCCTGCTTCATCCATTTTTTTGCGGATGCGGCGCACCATTTCCGTCATTTCGTCAATATCGGCATCTTCTTCCTGCGGCAGCCCAATCATATAATAAAGCTTTACGTTTTTCATGCCGCTGGCTGCGGCAAGCGTAACTGCTTTGTAAATGTCTTCTTCGGTAATGCCCTTATTAATAATATTGCGCATTTTTTCGCTGCCTGCTTCCGGCGCAACGGTCATGGTCTGCTGGCCGCTCTGCGCAAGAGCGTCTGCAAGCAGGCTGTCCAAAGTATCTGCACGCAACGATGCTACTGTAAACGGCACCTTATTTTGAATAAGCGCCGAAGTTAATTCGTGTATATGAGGATAATCGGAAACCGCAGCACCCATTAAACCAACCTTTTCCGATACGGCAGGCCTGTTTAAAATTTTATCTAAAAGCAAATCATAATTTCTTGCACGCGGCTTGCGGAAACAGTACCCTGCCATGCAGAAACGGCAATGACGCCCGCAGCCTCTGGCAACTTCGGCAATAAACATATTCTGAAATTCCGTTTCGGAAGTTAAAATTGCTGAAGTATTGGGATATTTGTCCAAGTCGCGCACCCAGCGCCGTTTAACAATTGCAGGCACACGGCTATCATGCTCCATGCCGGTAAAATTGCCGTCAGCATCATATTGCGGCGTATAAAAACGCGGCACATACAAGCCTTCAACCTGCGCCAGATTAAGCAGCAGTTCTTCTTTGCCAAGGCCCTGCTCTCTGTCTTTATAAACAACGTCAAGCAAATCGTTAATTACTTCTTCGCCTTCTCCTATAACAAAAACATCGGCAACTTCTGCCAAAGGTTCTGGGTTAAAGGTTGCACACGGCCCGCCGATAACAATCAGCGGTTCTTTTTCGCTGCGTTCTGCCGCACGCAATTTTATATTGCTCATTTGCAGCATAGCAAGCAAATTTGTATAGTCCATTTCAAAAGACATCATTACGCCGATAATTTCAAAATCGGCAAGCTGCCGCTGAGTTTCTATACTCATTAACGGCGTTTTGGTTCTTTTGTATTCGGCCAGCGTTCTGCCGTCCGGCAGAAAAAAGCGTTCACAGGCCGTATCACCGCGGCCGTTAATAATCTGATACAAAATGTGCATGCCTAAGTTTGACATGCCCACCTTATAACTGTTAGGGTACAAAAAAGCAAAGGCACGCCTTGCTCCCGGTGCAAAGCACTGCGCGCCTGTTTCTTTTGCCAGTATTTCCTGAATTTTATTTTTTAATTCCCAAGTCAAAAGCAAAACCTCTTATTTTATAGCTTTTTCAATAGCGTTAATTACTGTTTTTAAAACTTTAATTCTTGCATAATATTTAGAGTTGGCTTCCACCACCGTCCACGGTGCGTAATCCGTGCTGGTGCGTATCAGCATTTCGTTAACAGCCGCTTCATAAGCAGGCCATTTTTCGCGGTTGCGCCAGTCTTCTTCGGTAATTTTCCACTCTTTATCAGGGTCGTTTTCGCGCTCTTTAAAGCGTTTATACTGTTCATCCTGGTCAATATGCAGCCAGAATTTACACAAAATAATACCGTGTTCAGCCCACTGCGCTTCGGTTTCGTTAATTTCGCCATAAGCGCGCTGCCATTCGGCATCTGTTGCAAAATGCTCAATGCGCTCAACCATTACACGCCCATACCAGGTTCTGTCAAAAATGGCAATTTCACCGGCGCGCGGCATTTTAATCCAAAAACGCCACATATAGTGGAATTGTTTTTCAACCTGGTTCGGCGCCGCAACCGGGTTTACAGCATAACCAAGCGGGTCAAGCGCTCTTGCAAGACGCTTAATGGCACCGCCTTTGCCGCCTGCATCCCAGCCTTCAAACGCTACAATAAGCGAACGCTGCGATTCGTATAAATCAAGCTGCAAAGATTTTAATTTTTCCCTGCATTTATCAAGCTGAACTTTATATTCTTCCTTGGTAAGCGATTTTGAAAGGTCTACCTTATCAAGAACATTATATAAAGCTACATGGCGCGGCGGCAGCACAATACTGCGGCTTTGGGATTTTATTTCTGCCGCTGCCAGTGAGCTTTGCAGTGATTTTACCATGCTTTCTATAATTTGAATGGTTGCAAAGCGTTCGTCATCACCGGCAATTAAATGCCACGGAGCGTTTTCGGTATCAGTTTCAGCAAACATCTGCTCATAAGCATTAATAAAGTTATCGTAGTCTTCGTCGTTATGCTCCTGAACATCGAGTTTTTTCCAGTTTTTGCCATATACTTTATTCAGCTTTTCCATGTTTTCCTTTTGCTGCTTTTTGGAAACATGCACAAAGTATTTCAAAAGCACATAGCCGTCATCGGTAAGCTGCTTTTCAAACGCACGTATGTGCGAATAGGAAGTATTGAGCAAATGCCCTACCTGGCTTTTATCCGAAACATTATGTTCATTTTTTAAAAAGTACCAGCTGCGGTGGTATACTACAATATTGCCGTAGCTCGGAAGCTGTTTCCAAAAGGATGTAAAAAACGGCTGTTTGCGCTGCTCGTCAGTCATTTTGGACGCGGAAAATACCCTGAAACCGCGGGAGTCCATTTTCTGCATCATTTCATTGATAATATCTGTGCGCATGGCTCCGCGCCAGCCTTCAACCAGCACTATTACAGGCACTTTTGCTGCGCGGCATTCCCTTTGCAGTTTACCGAGCAAATCGCCGTAATAATCCATTTTTTTATCATACTCTTTTTTATCCAGCTTTTGTTTTAAATCGAGTTTCTCAAGCATATTTACGCCTCTGTTCACTTTGATATTTTAATACGGCTCTTTATAAGGCCTTAATGCGCGCGGCTTGTCGAGTATTTCTGCCATTATAATACCTTCACGCAGCCTACGGCGGTTCATTTTGCCGTTAAAGAGCGCAGCTTTTTTCTGCGTGCGCGGCATGGCAAACACGGGTGCAGCAGGCCGTTTTTTTAATGACGGCGGCGTTATAAATACCGGTTCATTGTACACTTTATAAACTGGCTGCACCTTCGGCTGTTCAAAAACTTTTCCGCGCTGTTTTGCTTCCCGGTCTTCCGGAAACTCTACATACCAGGGCTTTTTACTTTCCCTGCCGGATACGGGAGCTTCTTCTTTATATACAGTTTTATCCGTGTTTTCCTGCTGGCTTTGCTGCGTGCCTGTAACGTCATAAGTTTCTCGGTTTTCCCGGCTGCTGTCCATATCCGGCAGCGGCGGGAAATGCCCCGTTCTGTTACGGCGTTTTTTGCGGTTTGATTTATCAATTACAACGGTAATTACAAAAATCAGCAGCGGCAAAAAGCCCATAAAGTTTTCAAAGTCCATAGTAATCCCTCATTTATTTTTGAACGGGATTTTTATCTACTTCAACATCCTGTTCATTGCCGGCAATCATTTTGCGCATATCGGTATCTGCAATAATGTTGTTCATACGGTAATAATCCATAACGCCAAGGCGGCCTTTTTCCAGTGCTTCCGCAAGGGCGGCAGGTACTTTGGCTTCCGCTTCAACAACTTTGGCCTGCATTTCCTGCGTATAGGCTTTCATTTCCTGTTCTTTGGCCACAGCCATAGCACGGCGTTCTTCGGCACGGGCCTGGGCAATGCGTTTATCGGCTTCCGCCTGGTCGGTCTGCAATGCTGCGCCAATGTTGCGTCCTACGTCAACGTCGGCAATATCAATCGAAAGAATTTCAAAAGCAGTACCGGCATCAAGGCCTTTGGCAAGAACGGTACGCGAAATATAATCCGGGTTTTCCAAAACATCAGTATGGCTTGCGGCAGAACCTACATTGGTTACAATGCCTTCACCTACACGGGCAATAATTGTTGCTTCACCGGCACCGCCTACCAGCCTGTCGATATTGGCGCGCACGGTAACGCGGGCTTTAACTTTCAGTTCAATGCCGTTTTTGGCTACGGCAGAAACAACCGGGGTTTCAATTACTTCCGGGTTAACGCTCATCTGAACCGCTTCAAGCACATTGCGCCCTGCAAGGTCGATAGCACAGGAACGTTCAAAAGTAAGAGGAATCTGCGCACGGTGCGCTGCAATTAATGCGTCGATAACGCGGTCTACGTTGCCGCCTGCTAAATAGTGCGCTTCAAGCTGGTTTACATTAACATTCATACCTGCTTTATTGGCTTTAATTAACGGCAGCACAATCTGCGAAGCCGGTACGCGGCGCAGACGCATGCCTATCAAATTAAAAATTCCTACGTTAACTCCGGCAGCAATGGCCGAAATCCATAATCCCAGCGGCACAAAATTAAAGAACAAAGCTATAACGGCGATAATTATAATTACGGATATTAAACCGCCACTGAATAAAAAACTTAACAAAAAATCTGCCATTTACAACACTCCCCTACTCATATTTTTTAACAAGCAGCTTGCTGCCTTCAATCTTTACAACTTCAATTTCCGAATCTTTGTCTATGTAATCGCCGAAGCTGACCACGTCCACGCGTTCCCCGTCAATTAAAGCGGTTCCCGCAGGGCGCAGCGGCGCAATTACTTTACCTTTTTTGCCTAAATAACATGAATAATCTGCCGCGCCGGTATAACCTTCGCTGTTTTTCTGCTTCTCGCGCAGCACAAAAGGATTCCAGCTTGACGATGACGGTATAAACCAGAACAGCAGCGCGCAAATTGCCGCAAGCACGGCAACAGTGCCGCCAACAATGCAAAACGCATCCCAGCCGCCGCCAAGGAAGAAAAAGAACCCTGCTGTCAGCGATAACAAGCCGATTGCGCCAAGTATGCCTCCGGGCACAACAATCTCCAGCCCTATCAAAACTGCCCCGGCCACAAGCAGAACCGTATCAAGCGACATCCAATCACCTCCGCAAAGTATATATTATTATTATAACATACAACAAAAGCATACAGCAAAATTAAGCGTTTAAAAGTACAAAAATTATAAATTAAAATTTATTCTTTCTGAAATTACAATTCAGGAAAAGCGTTATTTAATATGGCGCTGCACACTTTTTCCTCCCACAAATACATGCCGCTGTAAGCGCCGGCGTTTGCACTTTCCGGCCCGGGCATACCGTTCATAATATAAATAAACCCGTTTTTATGTCTCTTGTCTATAAAAATGCCTGCCAGTAAACCGTAGGCTTCGCCAAAATGCCCGGACATTTCTATATCCCGATCCGGCAGAAAACGGTCTTTATCAATGTTTTTTATATTCTGAATGCCGAGGCCGAAGCAGTTCATTAACCCGCCGTAAGTATCGCCGTTGGTTTTAGCTTCGTTTAAAGTCCAGTAAGGCTTAAACATTTCATCAATGCTTTTTTCCGTTAAAATGCGTTTTCCGTTATATTTGCCGTTATCAATAAGCATCTGCATCCATTTTTCCAGCCCGGCAAGGCTTATTCTCAAGCCGCCGTGCGGAAAAAATATTGTGGCATTGGTTCCCGTTATATATTCATCATAATTATATATGTTGTACAAATTATTGCCGTATATTTTTAACGCAGAATAATCGTCAACCTGCGCAATCCACGGACCGTCAGTATTCCAGACGCCGTATTCCTGCCTCTGATAAATCAGCCCAAAATCATTCAGCACAGCTTCGTTAAAATCAGTTATGTTAAAGCTGGCATCAATTTCCATAGGGTCAAAAATTGCCTGCTTCATATATTTATCAAACCGCGTCTTGGTAACTTTTTCTATAACGGTTCCCAAAATTCCGTAATTTAAATTTGTATAGCAGAAAAATTCGCCCGGTGCTTCACCATAAGGCGCATAATGCGCCCCGTCTTCATAAAATACCCCTTCCGGGCGGAATAACTCCTGCAAGCTGTATTTTGAAGGTATTGTATAAACTTCACCGTCGCGCAGCGAAGAAGTATGGCTTAACAGCATTTTAGAAGTTATCGGAGTATCCGGATAGTTTGGGTTACGCAGCGTAAAGCCAAGGTAACGGCTTATATCTGCGTCCAAATCAATTTTACCCTGTTCAGCAAGCTGCATGTACGCAGCTGCAACAAAAACTTTGGAAAGAGATGCAATACGCAGTTTGGTATCACGCGTAAGCGGCAGGTTATTTTGAGGATTTGCGTTATCAATGTACCTGCTGCCCAAAGTCTTTTCATAAACCAGCCGGCCGTTTTTAATAACCGCCGCACCAACACCGGGCACGCCGTTTTTGTCATCGTCAATTAATAATTGCAAATCAGTGTTAAGTTTGGCAAAGTTTTCATTTTCTGCCGCCGCAGCAAATGCCTTTAACTGGCAGGGCAAACAAATAATGCCGCAAATAATAAAAGCAGTTAAAAATATTATGTTTTTAAAATTTTTCATTCTTATTCCCCTGTCTTAAAACAAAAAGTTAAAAACAATTATAACATTAAACCGGCTGCTTATAATACCTGTTTTGGGGTGCAAATATGGTATTTTTTTTTGAATTTTAAAGAAAACAGCAAGCAAACGCCGCGGCAGCCAAAGCCAGAGAAAAATCTTAATGCAGCTTATTTCCTGTACAATTAAACTATTGACAGCTGTTTGAGAAAATATTATAATATCTTTCGTCAACAAAATTCCCCGATAGTTCAGCCGGTAGAACACCTGACTGTTAATCAGGGCGTCGTAGGTTCGAGTCCTACTCGGGGAGCCAGAAAATCAATGTCCCGGACGTTTACCGTTCGGGATTTTTTATTTTTATGTATGCTTTCCTGCTCTTTTTGCAAAAAGCACAAAATAAAATACGGAACCAGTTTTCAGGGTATATAAACACACCTTAAAATACTGCTTCCGTATGTAAAGTTTAAAAAATATTCAGCTTTTTACTGCCGGCTTATCTTGTCAGTTTATAAATAAGCGCGTTGCAGATTGCAGCCGCAACGTTGCTGCCGCCCTTGCGCCCTACTGCTACGATATAAGGGATTCCCGTCTGCATAATAATTTCTTTTGATTCCACAACATTAACAAAACCTACCGGCACGCCGATTACCAGTGCCGGTTTTATTTTGCCCTCTTTTACAAGCTCATCAAGGCGTACCAGCGCGGTAGGAGCATTGCCAACGGCAATAATTACCGGGCCTTCAACGGTGCAGGCTTTTTCCATGCAGGCTGCCGCACGTGTGGAGCCTGCTTCTTTTGCTCTTGCTGCAACATCGGCATCTGCCATAAAGCAAACGGCTTTTGCGCCGAGCTTGGCAAGCCCTGCTTTATTAATGCCGGTGCAGGCCATATTAGTGTCGGTAATAATGGTTGCGCCGTTTTTTAAAGCCTCCAGTGCTTTTTCAACTACGCCTTCAGAAAAACGCATATTGCGTGCATAGTCAAAATCAGCAGAGGTATGAATAACACGTTTAACAATGCTTATTTTTTCGGGGTCAATTTTTAATTCGCCCAGTTCTTCACCGATAATTTCCATGCTGCGTTTTTCTATATCCGCAGGCAGTACATTTTGTAATTTCATATAAACCTCCTGTTATTTTTCAATACCTTCGCGCGCCATAATTCCCTTATCCATCGGATGTTTTACCTTACGCATTTCCGATACATAATCAGCAATTTCTACAAGTTCCGGCGCAGGGTTACGCCCTGTTAAAACAACTTCCAGATTTTCCGGCTTATGCCGCAAAAATTCAATGAGTTTCGGCATTTCAAAAACTTTTGCGTTCAGTGCGCCTATTACTTCGTCTAAAATTAAAAGCGAATAGCCGCCGTTTTTTATTTTTGCCAAAACCTGCTCAAACATTTTATTATGCTCGATAAGCAAAGCATGTTTTTCTTCTTCATTCATTTGAAAAGTAAACTTTTTGCTTTCTTTGCCGCGCATTACTTCAATATCCGGCAGTTTGGCAAGCGAATAAAGCTCCCCGCTGTCGCGGCTTTTTAAAAACTGCACCAGCAGAACCTTATTGCCGCGCCCTGCACAGCGTACTGCCAGGCCAACGGCAGCGGTGGTTTTTCCCTTGCCGTCTCCGCAGTAAATATGTATTAACCCAAACATTTAAATACCAGCCTCTAAAATTTCGTAAACTTTCTTCATGTCGATGTTCTTTCTGATATTGTCGGCAAGAATATCATACTGCTGCTTTTTATATTCATCAAAATTGATAACTTTAATGTCGTCGCTGCTCATGCCTTTTTTGGCAAGCAGTGCTTCAACAACGGCAGCTGCCACGCCTTCGCTGTCGAAAATACCGTGTACATAAGTACCGTAAACATTAAGCTGGCCTTCAATATGCTGGGAACCTTCCGGCATAACGCCGCCTTCTTCGTAAATAGGCTGCATCTGGGTCAGCGCATTATTTTTATCAAATTCGGTTACACCGGAATGAATTTCGTAGCCGTAAAAATCTTTTCCGCTGAGATTTGCAAAAACGCCCTGTACGCTGCCGAAACGGCCTTCCACACGGATAGTGCGTTTCTTTTCGGCAAAAATAGTTTCAACATCCAAAAGGCCGATACCGGCGGTATCGCCGCCTTCTTCAACGCCATACGGGTCGCTCAGGTTTTTGCCGAGCATCTGGTAACCGCCGCAAACGCCGAAAATAACAGTCCCTTTATGCGCGTGCTTCAGAATTTCTGCTTCAAAGCCGCTCTGGCGCAGCCATTTCAGGTCGCCGATAGTATTTTTTGTGCCGGGAATGATAATCATATCGGGATTTTTCAAATCCTGCACTTTATCTACATAACGCAGGGAAACGCCGGGAATAAGTTCAAACACGTTAAAGTCGGTGTAGTTGGACATGCGCGGAATACGCACAACGGCAATATCAACCGCTTTAACTTCGGTATGTTCGGTTAAGCGTTCGGAAAGGCTGTCCTCGTCTTCAATATCGACATGCAGCATCGGCACTACGCCTACAACGGGCACTCCTGTTTTTTCTTCAATCATTTTCAGACCCGGGCGCAGAATTTCCACATCACCGCGGAATTTGTTAATGATAACGCCTTTTACCATTGCGCGTTCATCAGGCTCAAGCAGCATTAATGTTCCGTAAATGGAAGCAAATACGCCGCCGCGGTCGATATCCGCAACCAGAAGTACAGGAGCCTTTGCCATTTTGGCCATGCCCATGTTTACAATATCGTCGGTTTTAATATTAATTTCCGCCGGGCTGCCGGCGCCTTCGATAACGATAATATCATTTTTATCTGCAAGTCCGTTAAAGGCTTTCATAATTTCCGGCTTCAGCGTATGCTTCATTTTAAAATATTCAGCCGCTGTCATTGTGCCGATAGGCTCACCGTTTACAATAACCTGCGAACCGCAGTCGCTGGTAGGTTTTAACAAAATCGGGTTCATGGCAACGTCAGGTTCTATACCGGCAGCTTCCGCCTGCACAACCTGCGCTCTGCCCATTTCCGCGCCGGTGCGCGTTATAAAAGAATTAAGGGCCATATTCTGCGATTTAAAAGGCGCCACCTTATAGCCGTCCTGATTGAAAACACGGCACAAGCCCGCAGTCACAAGGCTTTTGCCTGCATTTGACATTGTTCCCTGAACCATTATTGTTTTGGCCACGTTAATCACTCGCTCCCATTAAAAATTTATGTATATCATGGTAACCGCCAATAATAGGCGCATTATTATCACAGTTAACTGCGGCAGCAATTACCGGCACATTACCGGCGCTGTGTTTGCCTGTTACGCAGCTTGTTACATGGTCGCCGCAAATAAGTATTTTAAGCGGCTCTTTAATGTTTTTTAAAACAGGGCCGATAAAGTCTTCATCAATGCGTGTTATAAAATCCGCTTTACCGGTGTAATCATATCTGTGCGCCGCTTCGTCGCTGCCGTTAAAATGCGTAACCACAAAATCGTAATCCTTTAAAAATTTTATGGTTTGCCCTGCCTTGGCGCAAACGTCAGTATCAATATCTGCCGTTGCCGTTGGCAAATCAGGCACCGGCATTTTCAGCGCGCGTGCAATGCCGCGTACAATTTCGGCCTTGCATACGGCTGCGCCTTTAATGCCATGTAAATCATGAAATGCAGGCAACAGCTTTCTTTCCGAAGGCCCCCACGGATAAATTCTGTAACTGATGCCGTTTCTGGCAAAAGGTTTAAGTTTTTCGGTGGTTTCATCTATAAATGTTTTTAAAAGCAATGACCTTGCTTTCAAATCACTCAAAAGCATATCAATATTAAGCCCCATGCTCTCGTGCGGAGGAGCAATATGGCAGTCATGCAGAATCTGCCTGTCATTATCCAGAATCAATAAATTGCGGTACTCGGAAAGATGCAAAAACTCAATTCCCTGCCACAACTTATTGCATACGGCGGCAGCTTCTGCCATTTCTTTTGCTGTAAGCCCCATTGCGTTAAAGGAAACCAGCTTTCCGGCTCCGTCAACGGATGCCAGATTGCATCGCAGCACCATTTCGTATTCACTGATGTCGCGCCCGTTTGCCAAAAGTTCCAGATAGGCACGGTTAAGTGGGAAATCCTTCTGCTCAACGCCCAGCAGCCGTAAAATACAGCCTAGGCTTTCCGCAGGAAAATCGCTGCCGCAAATGCTTATTTCCGAATATGTACCTTTTTTCAGCAGTTTGTCAATATTAGGATGCCAGGCATATTCAAACGGCGTCCTGCCCCCAAAAGCATCTATCGGGTCATCTCCCAACCCGTCAATTATCACCATTAATGAGCGCATTATTTTGTACTTCCTTTAATGCTTTGATAAATCTTATATTAACGGCATGCCTTTTAACGGCAATGCGGTAATAATTTCCGTTTAAGTTATGGTAATTGGCGCAGCTGCGGATTAAAAAGCCCTTCTTTAAAAGCTGTTCTTTTAAATCCTGCGGCTGTTCCAGTTTGAAAAATATATAATTAGCCTCAGAGCCATAAGTTCTGGCGCCGAGCCTGTTCAGCGTGGCGGTGAGATAACGGCGTTCATTTGCTATAAGTTTTTTTGCCTTTTCAACATATGCAGTTTCATTCAAAGCTGCGCATCCTGCTTCCTGCGCCGGTACGGAAACATTCCAGTCCTGGCCGCATTCATGCAGGCGCAAAAGCAAATCCGTATCTGCCGTAAGGCAGTAGCCAAGACGCAAACCCGGCATGGCATAAGTTTTGGTAAAGGCCTTTAATATAATAAGATTATTATTGCTTTGCAGCTTTTCAATCATGCTGTAAGCATTTTCGTCAGCCACAAAATCCATAAAACATTCGTCAATTAAAATTTTTATATTAAGTTTTTGACACTTTTCAATTATCTCTGTTAAAAGTTCTTTATCAATAAGTTTGCCGGTAGGATTATTGGGGTTGCATATAACCACAAAATCAATATCCGGCGTTAACTGCCGCAAAATATCGCTCTGTGGTTCAAAATTATTTTCTTCCTGCAGCAAGTAATAATCTATCCGGCAGCCAACACTGCGCAGAGCCTTTTCATAATCGGCAAAGGTAGGCGCCAGAAGCAGCGCTTTTTTCGGCCTTAAGGCCAGCGCCAGTTTAAACAGTACATCTGCTGCACCGTTGCTGAAAAAAATGTATTCCCCGGGCACGGCTAAAAATCCGGCCAGTTTTTCCGTTAAGCGGCGGCAGAACGGGTCCGGATAATCCGCACATCCTGCAATGGATTTTACAATTGCTTTTTTTACAGACTGCGGCAAGCCAAGCGGATTAATATTTGCAGAATAATCAGCAAGATTCTTTTTGCCGCTGGCGGTATATACATCGCCGCCATGCACATAGGTATACATCATTTACTCTCCAATTATAAAAATCTTAATTAAATAAACCAAAGAAAAAGTTAAAATGCTTAAAATACAGGTCATGTACATTAAGCCATTCATTTTTACAATATCTTCGGCATCCGTTTTTTTCACTTCGTCGCCAATGGTATCTTTAGGCACCCATTTGCCAAAGTAAAAATGCCCGCCGCCAAGTTTAATGCCCAGCGCACCGGCTGCCGCCGATTCCGTCATGGCCGAATTGGGGCTTAAATGGTGGCGCCTGTCGCGCTTAAAAATACGCCACGAACCGGAAGCATCCATATTCAGAAAATACGCTGCCGCTACCATTAACAAACCGGAAATACGCGCCGGTATAAAGTTGGCAACGTCATCCAGCTTTGCTGCACAGCGCCCAAAATACAAATATTTATCGTTTTTATAGCCAACCATGGAATCCATGGTGTTAATTGCTTTATACAAAAATGCCAGCGGCGCCCCGCCGATAAACATGAAAAACAGAGGTGCAATAACGCCGTCAGAGGTATTTTCCGCAACTGTTTCCACGGCAGCCTTTGCAACTTCTTCATTGGTAAGTTCTGCCGTATCGCGCCCTACAATCCATGAAAGCTTTTTGCGCGCTTCCTGCAAATCGCCGCTTTTCAGTGCTTCATACACCTGCAAGCTTGCTTCTTTAAGGGAACGCATTGCAAAAATCTGATAAAACATAAATGTTTCAACGGCAAACGCCAGTACCGGGCTGTACATTTCTGCCAGCGTTAAAATAAAATACGGCACAGCAAAGGTTACCGTTAAAACAATAACCACCATCACAAAGCCGCCCATCAGCAAACCTTCTGGCTTTTCTCCGCAAAAGCGGCGCACAGCCTTTTCGGTTATGCTTATCAGTTTGCCTATAAAGCAAATAGGATGCGGCAGCCAGCGCGGGTCGCCAAAAATAAAATCTAAAATAAACCCCAAAATTATTGCTGTTAAAAGAACCATACTACAAACCCTTCATCATCAACCAATCATTATTTATCCCTGTATGCGCGGCAGGCTTTTACAAAATTTGCAGCAAACTCTGTATTGCCCCACAAATGAATGTGCGGATAGCCTGCGTAAAGGTTCGGCGTTGTGTAAACCGCTTCCCATGCTTTTGTTCCGGAAGCTTTGGCAACGGCAAAAGTGTCGCCGTTATTGGTGCTGTCGGAATAATGGAACTCGTGCCCGTTAATTTGCCCGTCTTTTTTGCACAGCATATTATCGCGCTTGGCCGTTAAAACAACATAGCCAAAACGGTTCAGTTTCTGCGTCATATAAGTTTCGCCGTCTACAACACCTGCCCAGTCATAAACCTGCCCGCTCTTATCGCGGAAAGCCTTCATCAGGTACATAAAGCCGCCGCATTCGGCAATGCACGGCAGCCCGGAATCTACCGCATTTTTTATGCTTGCACGCATGGAAAAATTATCCTGCAGTACTTTGGCATACAGTTCCGGATAGCCGCCGCCAAGATACAAGCCGTCACATTCAGGCAGCTGTTTATCTTCCAGCGGGCTGAAATATACAAGCTCAGCACCGAGACTTTCCAAAAGTTCAAGCGCGTCCTGATAATAAAAGCAAAACGCCTTGTCATAAGCAACGGCAATTTTTACACCGGCAATTTTTTCCTGCTGCAAATCAATATAGGTTAATGCCGGAGCCGCTGCCGCAACTTCAAGCAGCCTGTCAAAATCAATGCTTTTTTCTGCCTGGGCAGCAAGCGTATTGATAATTTCCTGCAAACCGGTAATTTCGCCTGCAGTTACAAGCCCTAAATGGCGGCTTTCAAAATTGCAGTTTTCCATATGCGGCATATAGCCGAGCAAAGGTATGCCGGTTTCTTTTTCAATGGCTTCTTTATAAAAAATATAACTCATTGCCGTTACATTATTTAAAACCGCACCGGCAACATTTACATCTTTACGGAAATTTTTAAAGCCTTCAATCATGGCGGCAATGGAAAGAGCAGCCCCTTTGGCGTTTACTACCAAAATTACAGGTGTTTGGGTAAGGCGCGCCAAATCGTAGGCACTGCCTTTAAGCGTAGTGCCCATGCCGTCAAAAAAGCCCATAGCTCCTTCCAAAACCGCAATATCGCAATCTTTGCCGTTTTTGGCAAGCAGATATTTGGCAGTTTCTTCCGGAAGCATGAATAAATCCATATTGCGTGATTTTGTGCCGATAACGCGGGAATGAAACATCGGGTCGATATAATCCGGGCCGGATTTGAACGCCGCCGTTTTCAGCCCTTTATTCATTAACGCTTTCAGCACGGCACAAGTTAAAGTTGTTTTGCCGCTGCCGCTGGCAGGTGCAGCCAGCATAAAACGCGGCAGCTTCAGTTCAGTCATTTTACTCACCCTTTTTCAATGCCGTCATTATATAAACAGGGTTCTGTGACATCATCAAATTATAAGCACCAAGCTTTTTGGCGCGCGCTGCAAAAACATTTACAATATCAAGCGCGTAGGCTTCATGCTGCTTGTAATACTCCACCACTTCTATCAAAGTTTCAACGGTAATGGCATTAATTACCACACGGCAGTTTACGTTTTTGGCGTAAATGGTGTCTAACATTTTGCACAAATTACCGCCGCTGCCGCCGATAAACACGCAGTCCGGCACCGGCATTTCTTCCAGCTTTTCCGAAGCCTCGCCTGCAATTACGGTAAGGTTCTCCACGCCGAACAGCTCTTTATTTTTTTCAATAAGCTGCACCGCTTCCGGATTGCGTTCAAACGCATAAACCATGCCGCGTTTAGCCTGCAAAGCAAGCTCAATGGAGCAGGAACCTGTACCGGCGCCAATATCATAAATAATGTCGGTTTCCTGCGGCATCAATTTGGAAATGGAAACCGCACGGATTTCCTGCTTCGTCATAGGCACTTTGCTGCGCATAAACAAATCATCGTTCAAACCGTGAACATTATGTGCCAGAGTTTTGGCTTCTTTATTAATAATCATCATTACAGAAAGCGAAGAAAACTGTTTTTGTGCAGCTTCTTCCGCCTTCATGGAACTGATATTTTCGTTATCATAAGAAAGGTTTTCACCGACATAAACCTGCACGCCGCCAAGCCCAAAACGGCACAGTTTGGCGCACAGAGCCTGCGGCGAATTTTCTCCGCCGGTAAGGGCAAATACTTTTTCATTATGGGCAACGGCTTCAATAAAATTCTGCCTGCGGCCGTGCATGCTGATAATTTTTGCGTCATCCCAGGACATTTGCAGCTGCTGCGCAAAATAAACAAGGCTGCTGATGCCGCAAAAACGCACACATTCACAATCCGGCAGCTTGCCGCTGATAGTTTTGGCAAGGCTGAAAAAGCCTACGTCGCCGCTTACAAGTATGCTGACAATATCTTTTTCAGGATTGGCATTTGCGCAAATATTGCATATTTCTGCCGTCTTAATGGTGTCATAAAAACGCTTTTCAGACGCAAAATTTGCAAGCATACGCTTGTCGCCAATCAAAATCGTACTTTGGTTTATTGCTTCAAGGGCTGCACCGGTTAACAGTTTGGGGTTGCCCGGCCCAATGCCTACAATATTAACCCTTAACATTTCTTCACCTTCATTCTGCGGTTTGGTAACGCTTTTTCATCAGCGCCGCTATATCTGCATAACCGCTGCCGTGTTCGTTTTCGCTTCTGGCAATTATAACAAGTTCCGCTCCGGCTTTATGCGCTGCGGATATTTTTTCTTCAAAACCGCCGGCTTTGCCGGAATCTTTTGTTACAAGGTATTTTGCATTAAAATGCTTAATCATGGATATGTTTAAATCTTCTTCAAACGGGCCCTGCATGCAGACCACGTTAGCAGGCTTATAGCCAAGCTCCACAGCTTTGGTCAGGGAATCCTGCATCGGCAGAATCCTCAGCGCAATACGCTCGCTGTAATCCGGCACAGCCGTAAAATCAGGCAGATTTTTACTGCCGGTTGTTAAAAATATTTTGCCTTCGGTATGGCTTAACAATTCGGCTGCTTCTGCGGCGTCATGCACAACTATGGCACTGCCATAGCCAGCTTCCGCCGGGCGTACAAGCCGCAGATACTCCGTATTGTTTAAAGCGCAGGCTCCTTTTACGGTTTGCGTAACTACCGTAGCATACGGATGTGTAGCGTCAATTACGCAGTCCGGCTTGTGTTCTGCCAAAAAGCTGCACATAGCCGTTAAATCCATGCGCTCCGGCAGAACTTTAACATTATTGTGTTCTTCAATAAGGCCGGCTCCGTACAAGGTCGCCACCGAAACATAAATTTCAATATCAAGCGCTGCAAGCTCTTTTACAAGCCCGCGCCCTTCGCTTGTACCGCCGATAATCCAAATGCGTCTGTTCACAGCTTATAGCCTCTGGGGGTAACCAGTTTGCCGTTAATAACTTCGGTTTGCGAGTTGCCGATAATTACAGTGGAGAACATATCTACCTGTTTATCGCGCAGTTCCTGCAAAGTAGTAATTTCGTAAGTTTCGCCGTCGCGGCCGATGTTGCGCACAATGCCTGCCGGTACATCGGGGCGCTGGTTTTTCAGCATAATGTCGCAGGCTTTCTGCAAATAATCGTGGCGCTTAAAGCTGGAAGGATTGTACAGGCAAATGCAAAAATCACCCTGAGATGCGCAGTCGAGGCGTTTTTCAATTTTTTCCCACGGAGTAAGCAAATCGCTTAAAGAAATAAGGCAGAAATCGCTGATGAGCGGAGCGCCGAGCACTGCCGCACCGGAGCAGGCTGCGGTAATGCCGGGAACTACTTCAATATCCAGTTCCGGATGGTCTGCCGCTACCTGGTACATAATGCCTGCCATGCCGTAAACGCCTGCGTCGCCGCTGGAAATCATGGCTACGGTTTTGCCTTTCAGAGCTTCTTCAACAGCAAGGCGGCAGCGGTCAACTTCTTTGCGCATGCCGGTTGTTAAAAATTCCTTGCCGGGAAAATCGTTTTTAATCAAATCTATATAAACATGGTAACCCGCAATAACATCACATTTTTCAAGCGTGTTTTTAGCGCGTGCGGTCATTTGTTCCACACCGCCGGGGCCTAAACCTACTACATAAACTTTCTGCATTTTACACCATCCTAAATTTATTTTAAAAATCTATAATCAGCGGTTCTTCCGCAACCGCCAAAGTAACACCATCATGGGCCGTTTTGCGCAATTTAAGGCAGCCGCCGCTTGCAAGCACTGCCGAACGCTCACAAACGTTATCAACGCCTGCAATGCTTTTTACAAAAGCGCTCGGCGTAAAATCCCCCTTTGCCTGCTGCAGTTCTGCGGCGGTATAAAATTTTACCGGCACATTATGCTTTGCCGCAAAAGCAAGCAGCCCTGCTTCATCTTTTTTTAAATCTACCGAAGCTATGCTTTTTACGCAGCGCATGTCAAACCCATGCTTTTCCATTTCAGCAAGCACGAAATTTTCTATTTTTTCCAAAGGCGTATTTCTGCGGCAGCCAATGCCCAAATGTAAAATTTTAGGCATTAAAACAACTGTTGTGTTAAACGGCTTCTTGTTTTTGCAGGTTGTTACAGCCATGCCGGTTTCTCCGCTGCCGGCAAGTTCCACGCCGGAAGGCAGAGCACCTTTAATTGCGTAATCGCTGCATAGCCCTGCCGTTTTGCCCGCAACAAGCGCCGCTGCAAAATCTTTGGCAGCCTGCATGCTTTCAATAACCATGCCGCGCCTTGCCGCCCATTCGTCAACCGCAAACAGGTTATTAACATCGGTTGCAGTGGTTACAACGGGCACGGCTTTAATTGCGGCGGCAAGCTGCCTTGCAAGCTCATTGGCACCGCCAATATGGCCCGAAAGAAGCGATATTACAAAGTTTGCGCATTCATCAATAACAAGCACTGCCGGGTCGGTGGTTTTGCTTTTAACATGCGGCGCAATAGCACGCACCGCAATGCCGCTGGCACCAATAAATATCAGCGCGTCAGCCTTATTAAAATATTCAGCGCAAACAGCCTTGTAATCGTCAACAGCAGTTAAACCTTCGCATACACCGGCAAACTTAGGCATAGTGCAGCATTTTGCCTCGCAACCAATGCCTGCCAAAAACCTGCCTATGGCGGCATTAAGCAATCCGCCGCGTTTGCTGAAGGAAAAAATAACTGCCAGCATTATTTAACCTCAGGTTTAATATCCAGTTTGCTCGGGTCTGCTTCGCGGTAGCCGTGCGCAAAGGTCGGGTTATACAGCTCGCTTCTGTCATATTCGCTGCCAAGGAAATAGCCGACAGTAATGAGCGCGGTTTTGGTAATATTATATTTAGCCGCAGTTTCGGCAATAGTGCCTACCGTGCAGCGGCAAACTTTTTCATCCGGCCAGGAAGCCTTATAAACAATGGCTGCCGGGGTATCTTCTTTGTAACCGCCTGCAATGAGTTCTTTCTGAAGTTTTTCCAGCATGCTGGAGCTTAAAAAGATTACCATTGTTGCATTGTGTGCAGCATAATCGGCAATTTTTTGTTTTGAAGGAACAGGAGTGCGCCCTTCCATACGGGTAATAATAACCGACTGGCTTACATTCGGCAGAGTGTATTCTGCTTTTAAAGCGGCTGCAGCAGCGCAGAAGGAACTTACGCCGGGCACAATTTCATAATCGAGCCCATAGCTGCGCAGAAGGTCAATCTGCTCGCGGTGAGCGCCGTAAATGCTGGGGTCGCCGGTGTGCAGGCGTACAACAAGCTTGCCGCTCTGTGCTGCCGGTACCATGGCTGCAATAACTTCTTCCAAAGTCATTTTAGCGCTGTCCATAATTACGCAGTCAGGTTTCGCATATTTTAAAAGTTCTGGGTTAACTAAGGAACCGGCATAAATAATAAGGTCAGCCTTTTCCAAAAGTTCTTTGCCTTTCACCGTAATTAAATCCACGGCACCCGGGCCTGCGCCAATAAAATAAATCATTTGTCAAACTCCTTTTCCTTAACTAAAATTATCGAAAAATAACTGCTTTTTTCGTCAATCTCATTCAAATCACGGTAAACTTTTTCGCCGGGCAAGCCGCAGCGTTCCACCATTGCGGCGTGGCTCAAAAGCCCGCGTTCTTTAAGTTCGTCGCGCACGCTGGCAATCTGGCTGGCCGATTTCATCAGCACTTTATTGCCGGGCGCGTCTAAAAATTTACTCGATTCTTTATAACTGCCGGGCAGGATGATTAAAGGCTCTGCCTTTTCGCACAGTGATACGTTAAGCTTTGCGGCAACGGCGCAGAAGCTGGTTACACCGGCAACGAGTTCCGCATCATAGCCTGCTTTAAGCACCAGCTTATGCACATAAATGCAGGTAGCGTAAACCGTAGGGCAGCCAAGCGTGATGAACACCACGTTTTTACCTTCATCCAAAAGTTTGGTAATGGTATCGGCGCCTTCCTGATGTGCCTTGGCCAAAGCGTCTTTATCCTTCGTCATCGGCATGTAAATAACAACCTGTTCCTTTTCGTCGATATTTACAATCTGATTAACGATATTTTTTGCAGTCATAATATCGCCGTCGCCTTTGGGAAGCGCCACAACATCGCATTCCTTCAAAAGGCGCACCGCCTTCAGCGTCATCAGTTCCGGATCGCCGGGGCCAATGCCTACGCTGTACAATTTACCTCGCATTATCTTCATCCTTCCTTTTCATCTGATGCAGTTTTATTAGTTCATCAGCATGGGCTGTTTTGCCCAAAATGCCATATACGTTGGAGAACATCAGCGCGCCGGTTTTTAATTTCCCGTGCACACGGTGCTGCATATAATAATCTATTTTTCCGGTAACTGCTGGCATAACTTTGTCAAACAGGTTTTCTGCCTTTAAAATTTTAATAACTTCGTCAGTAGTCAGCGCTTCGTAAATTTTACGCCCCGTTTCAAGGCCAGCGCCGTTAAACAGCGCCTGCAAGGCAAACAGTTCTGTGCGGCAGTCCGCATACTTGCTGTGCGTATTCATTACGCCCTGCGCCAGTTTTACCAGCTTGCCGCTGTGCCCTATTAAAAGCAGGCTTTCAAAGCCCTTATACACGGCGTAGTCCAAAAGCTCGCCCACAAAGTTGCTGCATGTAACGGCGTTGTCAATATCCACCTGCAAATTATCGCGTGTAAAATCTTCGCCGTAGTTGCCAAAAAATACCAATAAATCTTTATTGCCCTTTTCGGCCTGTACATTTATTTCGGTATACATGGTTTCAATCAGCGCCGTGTCGCTCATAGGCTCAACTATGCCGCTGGTGCCCAAAATGCTGATGCCGCCTTCAATGCCAAGGCGCGGGTTAAAAGTTTTCGGTGCTATCTGTACACCTGCCGGGGCAGATATTGTAACCTTCAAGCTGCCGCTGTAATTAAACTGTTCTGCCGCTTCACACAGGCTTTTTAAAATCATTTTGCGCGGCACAGGGTTAATGGCAGGACCGCCCACGCTGCATGCAAGGCCCGGCTTTGTTACCCTGCCGACGCCTTCGCCGCCTTCAATGATATCTTCCGGCGCGTCAGTTTTTTCTACTTTGGCATAAATAAAAATGCCGTTGGTGTCATCAGGGTCGTCGCCGCTGTCTTTTTGTATGGCACAGCAAGCGTAATCCGGCGTCATTTCAATGTCGTGCGTTTCAAGGTGCAGCCGCACACCTTTGGGCGTATCTATATCGGCAAAATCAATGCGGCGCCCCGAAAGCAGCATCATAGCCGCGGCTTTGGCAGCAGCGGCAGCGCAGCTTCCGGTTGTGTAACCGCAGCGCATTTGTTTGCCCTGCGAAAATGCGTATTCTTCCATAAAAATCCTTTCCAATTCCGGCACAATACGCCGGAACAGCTGCCTTTAATAATAAAAAAGGCTCCTGCCCTACGGCAGAAGTCACAAATACCAACAACACCGCTTGCGCAGTGTTCCTTTTGCTCTCTCCATCGCCCGTAGATACAGCCATTATCAGCCATGCTTCCGGCTAAAACCGGCGGCGGGACCGCTGCGGGCTTGCACCGCAGTACACAGGCCGATTTATTCACTTACCGTATCATTATAACATAGAATTTTTAAAAGTCCAATAAAAATCGTTCCCGGCAAGTTAAATATTGCCCGCTTTGCCTGCCCCTGCTATAATAAAACAGATACAGGAGGACGATATTTATGAATATGCAGGAAATGATAGCACGCATTAACTTTCTGGCAGCCAAAAAACGTACCGAAGGGCTTACGGAAAGCGAACTTCTTGAACAGAAAGAACTTTATGAAGCATATCTTGGCAATATCCGCGCGCAGGTAAAGCAAAAACTCGACAGCCTGCTTGCCGCCGGCCAGGAAAACACGGTGCAGCACTAATGTTTACTTTAGGCCCCGGAACCGTTTATTATGAAGACGGCTTCATGCTTGTTATTAATAAACCGGCAGGCATGCTGGTGCACCCCACCGTTAAAGAGGACGGCAGCACTTTATATAATTTTGTAAAACGGTATTACGAAGCCAGTAATATTGAAAGCGGCCTGCACCCAGTTTCAAGGCTCGACCGCAATACTTCCGGGCTTGTTGTTTTTGCCAAGCAGCCGCGCATCCAGTTTTTGCTTTCGCAGCAGCAAATGGTAAAAAAATACCTCGGCATTACGGCAAACCTTCCGCCTGCCGCAGAAGGCATTATTGAAGCGCCCATTGCCCGCAAGGAAGGCAGCATAATTGAGCGCTGCATCAGCGAAAGCGGCAAATATGCCCGCACCGATTACCGCGTGCTTTTTACAAATAAAAACATGGCGCTTGCGGAACTTACGCTGCACACGGGGCGCACCCACCAGATACGCGTACACCTTGCGCATATAGGCTGCCCGCTTTATAACGACAACCTTTACGGAACACCCGGGCCGCAGAGCCGCCACGCGCTGCACGCCAGTTATTTAAAATTTACGCACCCCGTTACCGGCAGTGTTTTGGAAATTTCCTGCGGGCTTCCGGAAGATTTACGTAAAATTATATACTAATTATCAATATAGTATGCTATAATTAACTTATAAAATTCTTGAAAAGGAGTTGTAGCAAATGCCATTAGTAACATCTACAGAAATGTTTAAAAAAGCCTATGAAGGACATTACGCTGTTGGCGCGTTCAATGTCAATAATATGGAAATTATACAGGGAATTGTTTCTGCCGCCAAGGAAGAAAATTCCCCTTTAATTTTGCAGGTTTCCGCGGGCGCACGCAAATACGCCAGCCACATTTATTTAATGAAACTGGTAGAAGCAGCCGTTGAAGACACTGGCCTGCCCATCTGCCTGCACCTTGACCACGGCGAAGATTTTGAAATCTGCAAAGCCTGCGTTGACGGCGGCTTTACCTCCGTTATGATTGACGGCAGCAAGCATCCGTTTGAAGAAAACATTGAGCTTACCAAACGTGTTGTTGACTACGCCCACAACAAAGGCGTTGTTGTTGAAGCAGAACTCGGCCGCCTTGCCGGTGTTGAAGACGCAGTTAAAGTAAACACCAAAGACGCTACCTATACCGACCCCGACCAGGCAGTTGAATTTGTAGAACGTACCGGCGTTGACTCTCTGGCTATCGCTATCGGCACCAGCCACGGCGCTTACAAATTTAAAGGCAAACCGGAACTTGACTTTGCCCGCCTTGAAAAAATTACCAACATGCTGCCGGGCTTCCCGCTGGTACTGCACGGTGCATCCACCGTTATTCCGCAGTTTGTTGAAGAATGCAACAAATACGGCGGCAAACTGGACGGAGCACAGGGCGTTCCGGAAGACATGCTCTTAAAAGCTGGTAAATTCGGCGTTTGCAAAATTAACATTGATACCGACCTGCGCCTTGCAATGACTGCTTCCATCCGCAAATATATGCACGAACATCCTGCTGATTTTGACCCGCGCCAATACTTAAAACCTGCACGTGAAGCCATTAAACAAATGGTAGTTCACAAAATGCGCGACGTACTGAACAGCAGCGGCAGACTGTAAAAAATAAAATTTTAAACCTGAATTAAATTTAAAAGCACTTGTATGTAAGGTTCGCCCTAATGCAAGTGCTTTTGTTCTGCCTGTTTACTTAATATTTCAGCAACGGGCAATTTTTAAATATCAAATCACTATGCCAAAAACGATTTTTTACTCCGTTATCCGTACATTATTTCAAACGTTTTTATCATAACACATAAAAATGTGGACATATCATAGTAAAATAAGTTTTAATCTGTATTTCACCTTTTAGCGTTACTATAAACACATCTGACAAAGAGTGTGATTGAAAATGATTTACCGCCTCAGAAGATGGAGCGCCGCCCTGCTGTTGGGAATGCTTTTAAGCCTGCTAAGTATTTTGCAATGCTTTGCGGCAGGCAGCGTCAGCCAGGTTAACTTGCATATCGGGCAAACGCCGGATGCCGTTTACCTCACCTATTCCGCGCCGGACGCAGCACAGGGAGCGTTTTCCGTAACAGGGCCAAAGGAAACTGCTGATTATGCCGCCAATCCCGTCTGGTCGGATTCGGCAGGCAAATACCTTTATTCTGCCAAAGTAGATGGGCTAGCACCTGATACTAACTATACCTATAACATTGCAGGCTCTTATTCCGGCACGTTTAAAACACCGGCAGAAACAGGTGTTTTTACCTTCGCCTTTCTAAGCGATACACAGATTGGTTTTGCGGCTGACGCCAAAGCTACTGGAGCTATGTTCTCTCTGCTGAACAGCCGTGATAATTTGGCTTTTGCCTACATTGCCGGTGATATGACAGACTCCTCCCGTAATGAACGGCAATGGGAAATGCTTTTTGAAAACGGCGGTGTAAATTCTGCTGCCGGGCAAACCTTTTTCGGCAGCCACCTTATTGCTGCCGCACAGGGCAACCACGACAACAGCAGTTTCAGCGGCCACATTACTGCCCCCTGCGCCAACAGCGGTGTAGGCCCTGTTGTTTATGCTTTTGATTACAGCAATGTAAAATTTGTAGTTCTTAACATGAACAACCCTGGTACATGGGCAGCACAGGCAGATTTTCTGCGCCAACAGGCAGCCGATGCCAAAAATAACGGCAAGTGGCTTGTTGCCTGTTTTCACCAATCGCTCTATTCCGGCGCCGCACATATCGTGGATTCCGGCATTATATCCGCACGTAAATTCTGGTCACCACTGTTTGCAGAGCTTGGCGTGGATTTGGTTTTGCAGGGGCACGACCATGTATATGCCAGAGGCTTTGTAACAAGCACAGGCAGCAACGCAAACCTGACTGCGAAAAACAATACCTATCACGTTGTTTCCGGTATTCCTCTCTACATTACCGGCGGGCATTCCGGCGCGGTTAAATGGTATGCGGCACGCAATTACCGGATTTCTGCCGGTGACCCGCTGACACCCAATTACAGCTTTCTGGATGTAAATTCCGCAGCGCCTGCCCAAAATCCGTGGGGCACAGATACCAGCAAAACACATGAGCAATCATATATTTTAATTAATGTTGACGGTGATACTATGACCATCTCCACCTATATGTTACGTTATGACGGAATCTCCGATAAAATGGCAACTCCTCCCTATCTGTACGACAGTTTAACCATAAGCAGATAAGCAACTATCTTGTAAATTTTAACAGCTAAATGCAAAAAGCGCTTGTATTCAGAGCAATAGCTGATACAGGCGCTTTTTTATATAAAAAATAAGGCTCCGCAAACCACGGAACCTTTGTGAATTTACTTATTGAACTTTATGTACTGCTTCCGCCATTTCTTTTACGTAATCGCTAACGGGCTGCACACAGTCCATGCCGTATTTGCCAACTATTTTTACAACTGCGCTGCCAACAATGGCACCGTCACTTACTGCCGCCATTTCTTCGGCCTGCTTCGGCGTGGCTATGCCAAAACCAACTGCCGACGGAACATCCGTTGCCTGGCGTATTTTTTCCGTCATGGCGGCAATGTCGGTTGTAATGTCGCTGCGCACGCCCGTAACGCCAAGCGAAGAAACAATATACACGTACCCTTCCGCATCTTTGGCAATCATTTTAATGCGCTCATCGGAGGTCGGCGCTACCAGCGGAATTAAATCCACGCCGTACTTACGGCAAAGCTCTGCCAGCGGCGCTTTTTCTTCGTAAGGCACGTCCGGCACAATAATTCCGTCCAGCCCAACGCTTTGGCAGTTTGCCAGAAATTTTTCCGTGCCATAGGTAAAAATGGGGTTGATATAAGTTAAAAATACAAGCGGCACATCCGTTTTTGTGCGTACGTTTTTTAACATGGCAAAAATTTTATCGGTTGTGGTGCCTGCGCTTAAAGCGCGGATGTTGGCTGCCTGAATTACTTCGCCTTCAGCCACCGGGTCGGAAAAAGGTATGCCCAGTTCAACAATATCCGCACCGGCGTTTGCCATGGCAACGATAAGCTGCTCGGTAACATCAAGGTTTGGGTCGCCTGCCGTTATAAAAGGTATGAAACATTTACGCTGTTTTTTGAAAGCTGCTGCTATTTTACTCATGCAAATCCACCCCCATGTATCTTGCAATGGCTGCTACGTCTTTATCGCCGCGGCCGGAAACATTTACTACGATAATTTTATCTTTCGGCAAAGTAGGCGCCAGCTTTTGTGCATAGGCAATAGCGTGAGCGCTTTCGATAGCAGGAATAATGCCTTCTGTTCTGGAAAGATAGCTGAACGCCGCTACCGCTTCGTCGTCAGTTGCCGATACATACTGCGCACGCCCGCTATCATAAAGTGCCGCGTGTTCAGGCCCTATGCCGGGGTAATCGAGCCCTGCCGAAATGCTGTATACCGGTGCAATCTGGCCGTATTCATCCTGCAAAAAATAAGATTTCATGCCGTGGAAAATACCGAGGCTGCCGCGGGCAATGGTTGCCGCCGTCTGTGCAGTATTAACGCCGCGCCCTGCTGCTTCCACGCCGATAAGCTGTACTTCCTTGTCGGGAATGAAATCATAAAACAGGCCCATGGCGTTAGAGCCGCCGCCCACGCACGCCATTACTACATCCGGCAGGCGGCCTTCTTTTTCAAGCATCTGTGCTTTAACTTCCTTACCGATAACGCTTTGAAAATCACGTACCATTTCCGGATACGGGTGCGGACCCATAACGGAACCGAGCACATAATAGGTATCATTTACATTGGCAGTCCACTGGCGCAGCGCTTCGTTAACGGCATCTTTAAGGGTTTTGGTGCCGCTTTCCACCGCTACTACCTTCGCACCCAAAAGTTCCATGCGGAATACGTTCAGAGCCTGGCGTTCGGTATCTTCGCGCCCCATATAAACCGTACATTCCATATCCATCAGCGCAGCTGCCGTTGCCGTTGCCACGCCGTGCTGGCCTGCGCCTGTTTCCGCAAGCACACGTTTTTTGCCCATTTTCTTGGCCAGCAGCACCTGCCCCAGCACATTGTTTATTTTATGAGAGCCGGTATGGTTCAGGTCTTCGCGTTTTAAATAAATTTTAGCGCCGCCAAGGTCTTTGGTCATCTTTTCAGCATAATACAAAAGCGATGGGCGGTTGGCGTATTCGTGAAAAAGTTCCTGCAATTCTTTGTTAAACTGCGGGTCGTTTTTATAATATTCATAAGCCTTTTCAAGCTCTATAACCGCGTGCATCAATGTTTCCGGTATATACTGCCCGCCGTGTATTCCGTATCTTCCTTTAGTCATCATGTTCATCCTTTCACCTGTTTTATAAAATTCTTAATTTTTATTTCATCCTTACTGCCGCCGGTTTCCACTCCGCCGCTTACATCAACGGCGTATGGCTTTAAGCCTTTTAATGCGCTGCGCACATTTCCGTCATTCAGCCCGCCGGCTAAAAAGTAAGGTTTATTTATTTTAACGCCTTTTAAAAGCTGCGTATCAAACTGCCTGCCCGTTCCGCCGTATGACGCGGTGCTGTAAGTATCAAACAAAAAATAATCGCAGTTGTAAAACGCGGCTTTTTTTATGTCTGCTTCTTCCCTTACGCGCACGGCTTTAATAATTGGCAGCGTGCATATTTTCCGCAGCTCCGCAATATAGGCGTTGGTTTCATCTCCGTGCAGCTGCACCATGTTTATTATGCCAAGTTCGGCAGCCGCGGCAATTTCCTCCGGCGGGGCATTTACAAAAACCCCGATGCTCTTTATTTTTTTATTCAGCTTTGCTTTCAGGCTGCGTGCCGTTATTAAACTTACATACCGTTTGCTTAACGGATAAAATACAAAGCCGGTAAAATCAGGCTTTTGCCTGTTTACAAATTCCACGTCCTGCAAAGTTTTTATGCCGCAGATTTTTACCTTTACCATCACTCAACACCTGCCAGTTGTTTCAGCGCACCTGCTGCATCACCGCTGCGCATCAGAGTTTCACCTATTAGTACGGCGTCTGCACCTGCATTTTGCAGCTTTATAATATCATCGCGTGTTTTTATGCCGCTTTCCGCCACAAGAGTTATGCCCGGCGGCACCAGCTTTTTTAAGCGCAGGCTGTTGTTAAAATCAACCGTAAAATCCTTTAAGTTGCGGTTATTAACGCCTATAATTTCCGCACCGGCTTTCAGCGCCGTTTCCAGCTCCGCCTCGTCATGCACTTCTGTTAAAACATCAAGCCCAGTGCTTTTTGCCGCGGCAAGATATTCCCGCAAAACGCTTTCTTCCAAAAGCGCCGTTATTAAAAGTATGGCGTCAGCGCCGATAAGTTTTGCTTCGTAAATCTGCGCTTCGTGTACGGTAAAATCCTTACGCAGAACAGGAAGCGAAATGCTTTGGCTGATTGCTTTTAAATATTCGTTGCTGCCTAAAAAATACTGCGGTTCCGTAAGGCACGACACGGCTGCCGCACCGGCTTTTTCGTAAGCCCTGGCCTGCAAAACCGGGTTAAAATCCTTTGCGATAAGCCCTTTGGAAGGCGAGGCTTTTTTTACTTCGCAGATAAAAGAAAGCCCCTGTTTTTTTAACGCCTGCGCAAACCCTCGGTTTACTTGCGGCAGCGCTTCCGACTCACGGCGCAAAGCATTTAAACCATATTTTTTTATCAGTTCACCGGCACGTTCTTTAGATGCCGCCGCTAAAGTATCAAGTATCATAAAATCCTCACATATTGCTTAATTTTACAAGCTGCTGCAATTTTTCGTAAGCCCTGCCGCTGTCAATGGTTTCTTCTGCCAGAGCCGCACATTCCTTAATGCTGCCTTTACCGCCAAGGTATAAACTTACGGCGCTGTTTAAAACAACTGCGTCGCGTTTGCTGCCGCGTTCCGTACCGTTTAAAATATTCGTGGTTATCTGCGCATTTTCCTGTGCATCGCCGCCTACAAGGTCGGCTTTGGAGCAGCGTTTAAAACCTAAATCAGCCGGGTCGAAAATGTATTCCGTAACTTTGCCGTTATTAATTTCGGCCATTGTGTTGGTTGCTGAAACCGTCACTTCGTCAAGCCCGTCGTTGCCGTAAACCACTATGCCGCGTTTAACGCCGAGGTTTGAAAGCACACGCGCCAGCGGCAGCACCAGTTCCTTCTGGTAAACGCCCAAAAGCTGCAAACTTGCAAAGGCCGGGTTTGCCAAAGGCCCAATGATATTAAAAATGGTTCTGATGCCGATTTCCTTGCGCACCGGGCCTGCATAACGCATTGAAGCGTGGCAGGACTGCGCAAACAAAAAGCAAAGGTTAATTTTTTGCAGCAGTTCTTCGTTTTTCTCTGCCGGCAAATCTATTTTTACACCCAAAGCCTCAAGTACATCGGTGGCGCCGCTTTTGCTTGATACGCTGCGGTTGCCGTGTTTTGCCACCGGCTGCCCGGCCGCGCTTATTACAAAGGCACTGGTTGTGGATATATTAAAAGTATTTGCGCAATCGCCGCCTGTGCCTACTATATCAAGAACATCACCCTGAGTATGGATGCGGCTGCATTTTTCACGCAGCACCTGCGCGCAGGCAGTAATTTCGTCTATTGTTTCACCTTTCATGCGCATGGCGGTAATAAAAGCCGCAATCTGGGCGTTGGTAGCGCCGCCGCTCATAATCTGGTTAAAGGATTCGCGTGTTTCTGTTCCTGCAAGGTTCTGCCCTGCTGCAAGTTTGGCAATTGCTGTGTTAATCATTTTTAAATCCCCCTTAAATATCAGTCACTCAAAAAATTTGCAAGTATTTTCATGCCGTCCGGCGTCATTACCGATTCTGGATGGAACTGCACGCCGTAAATTTCGTAATCTCTGTGTTTTAACGCCATTATTTCGCCGTCTGCCGTTTGTGCCGTTATTTTAAGGCATTCCGGCAGGCTTTCTTTTTCAACTATCAGCGAATGGTAACGCGCCGCTTCAATTTCCTGCGGCAGCCCTTTAAACAGCTTGCAGGCATCTGTTTTTATAAGGCTTTGTTTGCCGTGTACCAGTTCCGGTGCCGGTACTACTCTGCCGCCAAAAACTTCGCCTATTGCCTGATGCCCCAGGCATACGCCGAGTATCGGGCAAAGACCCGGAAGCTCTTTTAAAACTTCTTCGCAAACGCCTGCATCTTCAGGGTAACCCGGCCCCGGCGAAAGAATAATACGCCGAGGGTTAAGCTCCGCAATTTCCTTTACGCTCAGCGCGTCATTGCGGTAAACCTTTACGTCACTGTTTAAAGTGCCAACGTACTGGTAAAGGTTAAAAGTAAAGCTGTCGTAATTATCTATAATAAGTATCATTTTACTGCTCCTTTGCGGTTTCCTGTAAGGCTTTAATGCAGGCACCGGCTTTATTGACTGTTTCCGTAAATTCGTTGTCCGTTATGCTTCCGGCTACAATTCCGCCGCCTGCCTGTACATAAACCCTGCCGCCCTTTTTAATTATCGTGCGTATGGTAATGCAGATGTCCATATTGCCGCCGAAATCTATATAGCCCATTCCGCCGCCGTAAATTCCGCGCCTTTCGGGCTCCAGCTCATCTATAATCTGGCAGGCGCGTATCTTGGGCGCTCCGCTTAAAGTCCCTGCCGGGAAAACCGTTTTTAACGCGTCAAGGCAGGTTAAGCCTTTTTTCAGTTCGCCCGTAACTCTTGTGGTAATATGCATAACGTGCGAAAAACGTTTAATCATTTTATATTCCGGCACCCTTACGCTGCCAAACTCACAGACACGCCCCAAATCGTTGCGGGCCAGGTCAACAAGCATGTTGTGTTCAGCAGTTTCTTTTTCGTCTGCCAGCAGTTCTTTTTCCAGCTCAAAGTCTGCTTCTTCCGTTGCTCCGCGCGGCCTTGTGCCTGCAATCGGCATTGCCGTTACTTTTCTGCCGCTTACTTTTACCAATGTTTCCGGCGAACTGCCTGCTATTTCCACTTCGCCGTTTTTCATCAGCACCATATACTGCGACGGGTTATTTATTCTTAAAATGCGGTAGGCGTTGAATAAATCGCTGTCATATTCTGCCGTGAACCTCTGCGAATACACTATCTGGAAAGCGTCGCCGTTTTTTATGTATTCTCTGCATCTGGCAATGCTGTTATTGTAAAATTCCCTGCTCTGATTTGATTTTATTGCGCCAAGCCGTGCTCTAGTAAACGGCTTAGGTTTTACGGGCTGGTTCAGCATTGCTTCAATGGCATTTATTTCACGTTCCGCCCTGGCGTAATTTACTTCAACATTATCCGTTTTTACGTTAACAATGATGTAAATTTTCTGTTTCAGTTTATCGAAGGCAATCAGCTTATCAAACAGCATCAGGTCAAAATCAGCAAAATCTGTTGCTTTGGCTTTGTCAAACTTTATTGCCGGTTCGCAGTACTGGTAAAAATCGTAGCCAAAGTATCCTACAAACCCGCCTGTAAACGGCGGCAGATTTTTTATTGCCGGCACTTTATACTCTGCAAGGATTTCTTTAATTTTCTCCAGCGGATCAGCGGTTGTAAATTTTACCGCCGCGCTGCCGCTTACGGCTTCTGCTTCGTAATCTTTGCAGCGCAGTTTCAGTACCGGGTCAAATCCTATAAAAGAATAGCGGCTCCAGTTCTCGTCATTTTCCAGGCTTTCCAACAAAAAATAATCGCTGCTGCTGTTTTTAACCGTTGCCAAAAATCCAAGCGGCGTTACCATATCGGCAAAACACTCCTTTGCAACCGGTACAGCCGTATAATCAGCGGCATAGGCTTTTACTTCATCCAAACTTAAATTCAACATTTTGTCCCCCCTGAAAGTTTTTTGTTGGAAATGGCTGCTGCGCTAAATAAAAAAGCCTGTCCCTGTAAATATACAAGGACAGGCAATAATGCTATAAACCTGCGGTACCACCTTGATTCGCGGAAGATTCCGCGCACTTTAGCAGAGTGCCAACACATCCCTCGCCCGTAACGCTGGCGCTGCGTTGCAGAATACTCACAGGAAAACCTGCTTTGACTGCACCCTCAACGGTCCATTTATCAGACTGCATTTCTATCCGTTCCCAGCAACCGGACTCTCTGTGAGCGCATTTTCTGACTTGATCTCCGTCTCGTAGGTTTAGTGGTAATTATTAACTTGTGTATAGTTTACGCACAATACTGTAATTAGTCAACAAATTTTTATCAAAAGCCTTAAATTTTTTAATTTTGCTGTAAATATGTAAAGCAGTTTACAAATTTATGCACATAAACGTTAATCGTCTTTGCGCAGAACTATTTTGCTTACACGGTCATTGGCATCAATGTAAAAATCAAGCCCGGCATCTTCATAATCACCATCATTCGGAAAATCATATCCAAGCATCATGGTTTGTTTTAAACTTTCATCATTTTTATCGGGCGTAAAATAAACAACTCTGTTAGGCATGCCGTACTGACCTACAACACGTGCGGCTTCATCGCCGTTGCTTACGCCGCGCATGGTTGCAAACAAGGGCGATTTGCCTTCCATAGCCGTAATGGTATGTTTTTTACGGTTAACACTGATTTTTACATCTGCATACTCGTAAACATAATCACCGTGTTCTTTGCCTTCTTTTAGCAGTTTGCCGAGAGCCGCGTTTTCCGGCACAAAAACATCGTCAAGTTTCCATTCGCCAAAATTAATATCCTCGTCATTAAGCAAGGGTTCAGCTTCCGCAGGCGTTAAATATTCGGTTGCAATGTAACCCTTATGCCCGTTCCATACGGCTTCAGCCCAGGGCTGCTCGTCTTTTGTAATGCGCAGCAGCGAATGGCGCGGCAGGCAGCTGATTATGTTATTGCTTACGGCAGGATTGGAACGGAAATTAACGTCATCTTCTGCCAAAATCATAAATTCGCCGCTTTTGTAGCCGCTTACGCGTTCGGTTGAATAAAATTTTGTCAAATCTTCTGCCGATGCAGAATTTGCAAATACGGCAAGGCTGATTGCCGCCGTAGCCGTTAAAGCCAAAACTCCCTTAAACATTACTGCTTTGCTGCTCCTTTCTTATTTTACAAGCTGTTCTTTTAAATAGTTTTCTGCTGCTTCCAGCTGAGTGTCTTTCATGCTTTGCAGGTCAAGCTCCACCTCAACATCCGGCTTAATGCCGGTGCCGTGAATGGAACGCCCGCTCGGCGTATAATATTTGGCTGTTGTAAGTTTCAGTCCTGTATTTTCACTTAATTTATAAACGGATTGAACCGAACCCTTGCCAAAAGTCTGCACGCCGAAAAGTTTGCCCGCACCGGTATCCTGCACCGCACCGGCAACAATTTCTGCCGCACTGGCGCTGCCGTGGTCAACAAGCACAGCCAGCGGATACTTAACTTTTTCAAGGTTTGATTCTTCCACAAAGGTATTGCCGCTGCGGTCCTTAATAGATACCACCGTGCCTTTGGGAACAATGTACTGCGCAACTTTTACACATTCGCCCAAAATGCCGCCGGGGTTATGGCGCAAATCAAGCAGCAAGGCCTGCATGCCTTCTTTTTCAAGCTCTATATACTTTTTGGCAAAATCGGCGCCGGTCTGTTCATTAAATACCGAAATGCGTATATAACCGATTTTTGTACCTGGCAGCATTTGCCCGCCTACCGATTCTACCTTAATATCGCCGCGGATAACACGCACGGTGCGCTCTGCGCCGTCAGCGCTTTCAAGAAGCAATTCCACTTCCGTGCCCTGTTTGCCGCGTATTTTGGCAACAACATCCTCCAGCTGCATACCGTCAACATTCGTGCCGTCAACGGCAAGAATTTTATCTCCGGCTTTTATTCCGGCTTCATCGCCCGGTGTTCCTTTCATGGGCGCAACTACAACAAAATCATCGTCCTTTTTGCCAAGAACCACGCCAATGCCGCCAAAAACACCGTCCGTCAAATCAGTAATTTCGCTGAAGCTTTTTTTGTCAAGGTAAGCGGAATACGGGTCGCCCAAAGCCTTAACCATGCCGGAAGTAGCACCGTCAAACAGCTTTTCATCGTCAACCGGTTCCACATAGTTATCACGCACGGTAACAAGTGTTTTTAAAAACACCATGCCCCCGGCAGAACTGCCGGCCGCTTTCTGCACCAAGGCCATGATAACGGCCAGGGTAATTACTGCTGTACAGGCACATGCCAGCAGCAAAGTTAAAAAGTTAAACCTTTTTTTCAGCATTTATGCCCCTCCAATTGCAGCCTATTACGGCAGATAGTTCATCGGGTCGGTAAGCTCACCGTTCAGGCGTGCTTCAAAATGGCAGTGCGGGCCGGTAGACCAGCCGGTGCTGCCTGCAAGCGCTATCGTCTGGCCCTGCTGCACATACTGGCCTTCAGATACCCACAGTTCACTGTTATGCCCATACAAACTTACAAGCCCGCCGCCATGGTCAATCATTACGCAGTAGCCATAACCGCCCAGCCAGCCGGAATATACAACCGTGCCGCTGTCTGCCGCGGCAATAGGCGTACCGGTATCACAGGCAATATCATAACCGGAATGGTAACGGGTAGTGCCGAAAATAGGATGTGTACGCCAGCCGTAGTAGGAAGTAATTTCGCCCTGCACCGGCCAGATAAATTTGCCCGTGCCTCCGCTGCCCGGCATACCGCCCGCATTTTGCAGGCTGCGCAGCATGCTGGCGATGTTTTCGCTGATAGCGGCAAGGCGGTCGTACTCGCCTTCAACCTGGCTGCGTTCTTCTTCGGCAGCATATAAAAGCTGCGCTCTTTCTTCACGCCGTGCTTCTGCTTCCTGGCGTTTTACTTCAAGCTCTGCCCTCAAAGCATCAAGCTCCTTCGTCTGGGCATCAAGCTCTTCCTGCCGCTTTTCAATTTCAGCCATTGATTTGTTAATGGCATCAAGCATTGCAATATCGCGGCTGATTATTTTTTGCAGCAGGAACATACGGGACGAAAAGTCGGAAAAATCTTTCGCACCCAAAAGTACGTCCAGATAGTTAATCTGTCCGTTGATATAAATATCGCGCAGGCGCTTTTTAAAAATGCTCATCCTGCGTTCAAGGTTGGCTTTTTCTTCTGCCAGTTTAGCCTGATTATCGGCAATGGCAGCGTCAAGTTCCGCCTGGCGGGCATTAATTTCATCAAGGCGTATCTGCAGCTGGCGCAGTTCACTTACTACTTCTTCCATATGGCTGCTGGCCGCATCAGCCGCGCGCCTTGCTTCTTCGCGCTGCGCCTCCATATCGCGCATCTGCTGCTGCACTCTGTCATATTCAGCTTGTTTTTCAGAAAGTTCGTCAGCGTAACCATGCAGCACCGGCAGGCCTGCAACACATGCCGCCAGAACTGCCGCCAGAACTTTACTTTTCAACATGCGCAGCCCTCCCGTCAAACGCGCAGGAACTTGCGCAAAGATACATAACTGCCGGCTGCGCCAATAGCTGTACCGCTGATCATAATAAACAAATCAACATAAATCAGCATCGGGTAAGGAGGCAGCATCGGCAAAAAAGCCAGCGTGGAATAAATACGCGACAGCAGTGCCGAATAAGAAATATCTATTATGGTAATGGAAATAAGCGAACCGAAAAAGCCCAGCGTCATGCCTTCCAGCATAAACGGCCAGCGGATAAACCAGTCGGTTGCGCCTACGTATTTCATTATGTTAACTTCGCGCCTGCGGGCAAAAACCGTCAGGCGGATGGTGTTTGCAATGATAAACAGCGTTGCAAAAGCAAGCAGCACTACCAGCAAAATACCGCCTATACGCAGTATTTTGGTAATCTGAAACAGCTGCTCAACAACTTCCTGCCCGAATTTTGCGGTTTCCACACCTTCCATTTCACCTATCTGTGGAGTAAGCTCTGCTATGCGTTCAGGAGCGTCCACTTCCACTTCAAAATAATACGGGAATGGATTATCCGTGCCAAGCGAGTTAAGCAGGTTCTGCTGTTCGCCAAGGCGTTCTTTAAAGCGTTCCAGCGCTTCTTCTTTGGTTACCGGAGTAACTTTTTCAACACCGGGAAGCCCTTCCAGTTTGGTACGCGTTGCATCAAGCACATCGCCGTCTGCTTCATCCTGCATATAAACGGTTATCTGTACCTGGCTTTCCAGATATTGGGCAAGGTTATTGGTGTTTAAAAATAATAAAAGAAACATACCCAAAACCAACAGCGACAAAGCAACGGTTGATACAGAAGCTACGCTCATCAGGCCGTTGCGCCGTATGGATTTATATGTTTCTCTTACAAAATATTCTTTCGTACTAAGACTCATAGCCGTATACTCCTTTTGCATCATCGCGCACAATATGTCCGTGCTCAATGGCTATAACCCTTTTTTCCATTTCATCAACTATTTCCCTGTCATGCGTGGCCATTACAATAGTGGTTCCGCTTTTGTTTACTTCGCGGAAAATATCCATAATTTCCCAGCTGGTTTCCGGGTCGAGATTGCCGGTAGGTTCATCGGCTATTAAAAGGATAGGGTCGTTAACAATGGCGCGTGCAATGGCAATGCGCTGCTGTTCGCCGCCGCTGAGCTCGGTAGGATAAGCATGCGCACGCTTGCGCAGCCCTACAAGGTCAAGCACATCATTAACGCGGCGTTTGATTTTGCGGTACGGAGTTTCGATAACCTGCATTGCAAACGCAACATTGTCATATACGGTACGGTCAGGCAGCAGGCGGTAATCCTGAAAAACTATGCCCAGCTGCCTTCTGAAATACGGAATTTCCTTATCTGTCATTTTTACAAGGTCATGCCCGTTTACGATAACTTTACCGCTGGAAGGCAAAACCTCACGGAACAGCATTTTAAAGAAAGTAGACTTTCCTGCGCCGCTCGGGCCTACAATAAAAACAAATTCGCCCTGCTCAATACGGACGTTAATGTCCTGCAAAGCGACTGAACCGCCTGGATAAATTTTGCTTACGTCTATCATTTCCAGCATACGGCCTGCTCCTTTCATTCTTCACCGCGCAGCAGCGCAAAAGTTCTTTCCAAATTAAGCTGTGCCTTACTGCGCAGCTGCTCCATCCGTTCATTCTGTACAACCGGCGGCTTGCACCACGCGGCTTTAAGTACGTTTACAAGCTGCTCTTTCCTTATATCGTCCACGCTTCCGGCAAGCACCCCACCGGCAGTATTTACAAATGCGTCAACCTTTGGGTCGTACGAAATTGCCAAAAGCGGCACCTTCATAACTGCCGCAAAAACCAGTGCATGCAGGCGCATGCCCAAAAGCAGCTTAAAATTGCCTATCAGCGATAAAAATTCTTCCGTGTTATATGCGGAATCCAAAAAATAAATGTCTTTTTCGTTTTTTAAAAAACTGTTAACGGCAGCACAGCTTTTTAAATCTGCCGGATATTGAAGCGGCAAAAGCACTATCTGTGCATCATGCTCCGATTTAAACTGTTTTAAGGCAGCTGCAATTACCTTAAAGCAATTTATATCATTTGCCCACGGACGCACGGAAATACCAAGCACCGGCCTGTTAATGTCGATACCAGCATTTTGCAGTATTTTCTGCCCTATGGTTTTATCTGCAACTGGCAAAGCCAGCACAGAATCGGCAGTTACAATAATATTTCTGCCGCTGAGGCCCATTTTTAAGAGTTCAGTCTGTGAATCTGCATCTCTTACCGTAATTAAATCAGCCTTGCTGCAAACAATTCTTGTCAGCTTTCTTGCCAGCGTATTACGTATCGGGCCAATGCCGTGCGAATACAGCATAACCTTTTTGCCTGCCATTTTACCCATTAAAATAATGAACAGATAATAAAAAAGGCTGCGCAGGCTGGTTACATCCTGCAAAAGGCTGCCGCCGCCGCTTAAAAGCATATCGGCATTTTTTACGGCACTGTATATTTTAAAAAAGTTAAAACGGTAAATGCTTTTTACTTTATGTTTGGCAGATGTTTCGGCAGGATTGCCGGAAATAACCGTAAGGTCAATTTCCGGCTGTACGCCGCGCAAAGCCCTTACAATAGATGTAAGCATGGCTTCATCACCCGCGTTGGCAAATCCGTAATATCCGGAAATGACAATTTTATTCATTACCCAAATATCTCCTTTGCCACTTCTGCAAATAAGGCATTAACAAATTAAGCACAACTACTGCGGCTATGCCTATTACGGCGCCAAGCCAGTAGCCGTCCAGCGCACGGATATAGCTCATGATAACCGGCGTGCGCATATGTGCAAAAGTCTGCACAAGGCTGCCCTGCCCTATAACCGCTCCTGCCACAAGTATCATCTGCCACAGGCGCGGAGCTTTGTAATAAGCCGCGTAAGCTGCTACAAAAAAGGCAGGATGCCCAATCATAAATTCTTTTGTACGCGGGCGTGCATACATCAGCTGTTCCAGCAGGGCGCGCATTTTAAGCTCAATGCCCCAAACGGGAACACCGGAAGTATGGCCGCTGCGGCCTACAAAAATATAAGCTACAAAAGCAAGAACACCCAGAATAAATAAATGTTCAAGTTTAATATGGGTCGATAAAAGATAGCGGATATCGGCAATAAGGCCGCCGCCAGTTTTGCTGCCGAAAATATTAAACCGTTTGACATACCATAACAGTATTAATAATACCGGCATAATAAACGTTAATTTTACGCCGCGGTAAATGTCAATTTCCAAAAAGAAACGGATATCGCCCAAAAGTGCCGAAATCATTGCCGCACCGCACAAGGACATGGCAACTGCCGCGCCAAGCTGTACGGTAGTGCGCATTAAAAACTGCACCATGCATTTGCAGCGTACTTTTACGCTCTCCCACCATTCCACAACTACAATCATTGAAAGTACCGGGAACACGCAGGCAGAAACAAATGCCAGAAGCTGCCTCGGCAAAGGCGAAGCCATTTTTACAACCAATACAGCGGCTGCTGCGCCAAAAACCGCAAACAGAACATACTGCAATTTACTACTAAGCCCCAAAAGCAGTGCAAGATACATTACGCCTGCTGCAACAACGGCAAGTGCAGGCAGAACCAACAGCATTTTATCGGGGAAATATGCCTGATAGCCATTGGCATCCGCGTTAAACACACCGCTGGTGCCAAGCTTAAAACCGCGCGACTGAACATCAGCGGCAATGCTCTTAACATAATCAAGGTTAAGCTCTAAAATATCCTGCCCGTTCTGCGGCAGCATAAAAGGTTTAATATAATTAATGCGGATATTGCGTTCTTCATCGGTAAGTGCCCAGCGGCGCAAAGCCTCTGGCATTTTCAGCTTACGCTGCTCTGCCTTGTCGATAATATAAGAACGCGCTACCTGATAATCCATTTTTTCCGCCATGGGAATAAGGCCTTCCATGGGCCCAAACTGGAGCTGGGTATAATGTTCAACCATGCCGAAAACCATGTTATGGCTTAACAATTTTTCAGCCATATAGTCGAGCTTATCGGGGAAACCCACTACTTCCTTGCCGCAGCCGATATAAGAAACAACATTCGCGCCGGATTCATCAATACGGCTGAAAATGCTGTCTATCTGCTGTTCCGTTACCGGCAGATAATTTTGCGGGCGGACGATAACGTTAAACCCGGCAGCTGCAATCTGCCGCATTTCTTCGGTGGAAAGGCCAAGAGGCGCCTGCATCAGCGGCATTTTGGTGTCGTAGTTGTCGCCTTCAATAATGCGCGGGTCGCCCAAAACACGGATAATACGCGGAGATTCACTTACAACGGCAATACGTTCCGGTGCATAGCGCAGATACAGGTCTTTCTCTGTTTCTTTAAAAGTTACAGGCGATTTACCCTCTGTAATATAAACTGCGTCAGGAATTATATCCTGCTGCAAAGCCGCAAACTGCGTTCCGGCAGTTCCGCCGTGCAAAAGCTCACGCCCCGGAGCGGCATAAACAAGCCCTTTGTTGTCGAGTTTTTGCAGGGTAGTGTCAAAAACTATCAGCGAAGTAACACCGGCTTCTTTAAAATCTTTCAATACGGAATCAAGCGGCAGGCCTTCCCAGTCAGCAAGCTGCTGCAGGCCTTCGTATTCCATAGCCATTTCTACGGTATTGTTTTTTTCTTCTATTTCATATCTGCTGTAATTAAGCCATAAAGCACAAACAAGCCCTATAACAATAACTGCCAGCAAAACCGGATTATAACGGCTTTTCATTGCTATCTCCACCCATTAGCCAGTTAAATTTTCTTTTGCTGCGACCTTAAATAAGCCTCAATAAACATATCCAGACCGCCATCCATAACAGCCTGCACGTTGCCTGTTTCGGCGCCTGTACGGTGGTCTTTAACCATTTTATACGGCTGGAAAACATAGGAGCGTATCTGGCTGCCCCATTCAATGTCCTGGTAATCACCGGCAATATCGTTTTTCAGCGCTTCCTGTTTGGCGCGTTCATATTCGTACAGTTTGGCGCGCAGAAGCTGCATGCAGCGTTCACGGTTCTGAATCTGCGAGCGTTCGTTCTGGCACTGCACGATTATGCCGGTCGGAATATGCGTCATACGCACGGCGGAACTTGTTTTGTTTACGTGCTGTCCGCCTGCGCCGCTGGCACGGTAAGTATCAACTTTTAAATCGGACGGGTCGATTTTAATATCGACGGTATCGTCAAGTTCAGGCATAACGTCAACAGCCGCAAAAGAAGTATGGCGGCGTGCGTTAGCGTCAAACGGCGAAATGCGCACAAGGCGGTGTACGCCCTTTTCGCTGCGCAGATAGCCGTAAGCATTATGGCCGTTAATTTGCAGCGTAGCGCTTTTTACACCTGCTTCATCACCGGGCAGATAGTCCAGCATTTCAATGGCAAAGCCCTGGCGTTCGGCATAACGGGTAAACATGCGCAGAAGCATACTTGTCCAGTCCTGTGCTTCGGTACCGCCGGCACCGGCATGCAGGGTTAAAATAGCATTGTTGGCATCATATTCGCCGTTTAAAAGCATTCCCAGTTCCAAATGCTCTATTTCTGCTTTTGCAGCTTCCAGCCCGGCTTCAAGTTCTTCTTCCATGCCGGATTCCGGTTCTTCCAAAGCAAGCTCTACCATAACCTCAAGGTCATCAAGCCTTTGTTCAAGGTTATGTACAATGCCCACTTCTTCTTTCAGTTGCGTAACAGCCTGGGCAGTTTTCTGCGCGGCATCCGGGTTATCCCAGAAATCCGGCGCACCCATTTTATGTTCTAATTCAGCAATGCGGTCCTCTTTGGCAGCGACGTCAAAGAGATCCCCTCATTTCCTCTAATTTTTGCTTCAATGCGGATATTTCGGGTTTGTATTCCTCTATCAGCACCAAATTCACATCCCTTCTTAGGTAATTTATTTTAATTTATGTTTTTATTTATCTTTGCCGCAGCAGTTTTTATATTTTTTGCCGCTGCCGCAGGGGCACGGGTCGTTGCGGCCCGGTTCTTCCTTTTTAACAACAGGCTGTTTGGTGCCTTCGTCACCGGCGTTGGTAGAAGCATTTTCCAGACGGTCTTCCACCTTAGGCTGGGTAATAACGTTTACGCGGTAAATGTAACGTACAACATCATCCTGAATAGCATCAATCATAGCCTGGAACATATCGTAGGCTTCAAATTTATATTCAACCAGCGGGTCTTTCTGCCCGTATGCACGCAGGCCAACGCCTTCACGCAGCATATCCATGGCATCAAGGTGTTCCATCCAGTGGTTGTCTACAACCTTAAGCATTACAAGGTTTTCCAGTTCGCGCATCAGTTCCGGCGTAATGGCGGCTTCACGTTCTGCGTAATGCTCATCGGCAACTTTGTACAGATATTCTTCCAGTTCCTCACGGCTGAGGTTCTGCAAGTATTCAACGGTTAAAAGCCCGCGCGGAGCATAGAATTCTTCGGCATAGTTAATAAGTGCCTGCAAATCCCAGTCTTCGGAATATACTTCCGGCGGAGCATACATTGCCATGGTGCGGTCTACAACCTTATGCACCATTTCCATAATGGTATCGCGCAGGTTGGCCTGCTGCAAAATTTTGCGGCGCTGGCTGTAAATAACTTCACGCTGCTGGTTCATAACGTTATCGTATTCCAGAACCTGTTTACGGATGGTGAAGTTGCGCGCTTCTACTTTCTTCTGTGCAGATTCGATGGACTTGGTTACAAGTTTATGTTCGATAGGCTCGTCTTCTTCCATGCCAAGCTTATCCATAATGCCGGAAATGTTGTCAGAACCGAACAGGCGCATCAAATCATCTTCCAGCGAAAGGAAGAATTTGGAAGAACCCGGGTCACCCTGACGGGCGCAGCGTCCGCGCAGCTGGTTATCAATACGGCGGCTTTCGTGGCGTTCCGTACCGATAATGTGCAGGCCGCCGAGTTCCGGAACGCCTTCGCCAAGCATAATATCGGTACCGCGGCCTGCCATGTTGGTGGCAATGGTTACAGCGCCGTACTGGCCTGCTTTGGAGATAATCTCCGCTTCTTTTTCATGGTATTTGGCGTTAAGTACATTATGCGCTATGCCGCGGCGTTTGAGCATTGCGGAAAGTTCTTCGGACTGTGCGATGGAAGTTGTGCCGACCAGTACCGGGCGGCCGGATTTATGGCATTCTTCAATTTCCGCAACGGCGGCTTTATATTTGGCGCGTTTTGTTTTGTAAATAACATCCGGATAGTCAATACGGATCATCGGTTTGTTGGTAGGAATAACAATTACATCCAGGCCGTAAATTTTCTGGAATTCCTGTTCTTCCGTTTTGGCAGTACCAGTCATACCGCTGAGCTTGTTGTACATACGGAAGTAATTCTGGAAGGTAATCGTTGCCAGAGTCTGGCTTTCGCGTTCAACCTTAACGCCTTCTTTGGCTTCAATAGCCTGATGCAGGCCTTCGGAAAATCGGCGGCCGAACATCAAACGGCCGGTAAATTCATCAACGATAATTACCTGTCCGTCTTTTACAACGTAATCCCTGTCGCGGTGCATAATGGCTTTGGCTTTTAATGCACACATTAAATGGTGCGAAAAGTCTACGCCGTGTTCAGCGTCATAAAGATTGGCAATGCCAAGCATTTTTTCTGCTTTGGCAATACCAGTTTCGGTAGGCGCAACGGTTTTTAATTTTTCGTCTACCGTATAGTCTTCGTTTTCGTTCATATTGGCAACTACATGCGCCAGCACGCGGTACAAATCGGTAGATTTTTCGCCCGGGCCGGAAATAATCAGCGGTGTACGCGCTTCGTCGATTAAAATACTGTCAACTTCGTCGACAATGCAGAAATTAAGTTCGCGCTGAACCATCTGGTTTTCGTCAACTACCATGTTGTCGCGCAGATAGTCGAAACCAAATTCGTTGTTGGTGCCGTAAGTAATATCGGCAGCATAAGCAGCCTTGCGGTCGGGGTAATCCATATCATGCACAATAAGGCCTACGGAAAGTCCGAGCGCTCTGTAAATGCGGCCCATGTCCTCGCTGTCGCGGCGGGCAAGGTAATCGTTAACGGTAACAACATGTACGCCTTTGCCGGTAAGGGCGTTTAAATAAGCAGGCAGGGTTGCAACAAGGGTTTTGCCTTCGCCTGTACGCATTTCGGCAATTTTGCCGCGGTGCAGAACAACGCCGCCTATAAGCTGTACATCAAAATGGCGCATGCCGGTAATACGGCGCGAAGTTTCGCGCACAACGGCAAATGCTTCCGGCAGGATATCATCAAGCGTTTCGCCTTTGGCAAGGCGCAGTTTAAACTCGCCGGTTTTGGCGGCAAGATTTGCTGAACTCAGCGCCTGCATCTCCTGCTCCAGCGCATTGATTTTATCGACAATGACCTGAATATTTTTTAATTCTTTGGCATTCGGGTCACCGAAAATCTTTTTTAATATGCTTTCGAGCAACACACTCACTCCTTAAAATTCCCTGTTTTATAAACACTATACTAATATAAAATTTTACCAAAAACCGCGCAAAAAGTCAAAAGCCCGGGCCTTTTGTCCCGGGCTTTTTTGTGAAATCAATGTAAAGATTATTTTAATTCAGGCTGCAGCAAACCATAGTTGCCGTCTTTGCGGCGGTATACAACATTTACTCCGCCATAATCGGGGTCAAAGTATACAAAGAAATCATGGTCAAGCAGGTTCATCTGCAAAATTGCTTCTTCAGCCGTCATCGGGTTCATCGAGAATTTCTTGTTCTTGATAATCTTGAATTCTTCATCCGGAGCCGCTTCTACTTCGGGAGCAGGTACGGGCTCTACAAAGTTGCTGTATTTACGTTTGGCAAGACGTGTTTTATATTTATGTACCTGGCGTTCAATTTTTTCTACTACCAAGTCAATGGACGAATACATATCTTTGGTAGATTCCTGGGCTCTGATTAAAATTCCGCTGGCCGGAACTGTAATTTCCACAATGTGGTTGCCTTTTTCAACTTTAAGTACTGCACTGATATCGCCAACAGTTTTAAACTGCCTCGTGATTTTCGTAATTTTCTTTTCAACATACTCTTTGAGCGCCGGTGTTACAACAATGTTCTTTCCTCTTACGTTTACGTTCATAAATTATCCCTCCTTAATCCCGAGGTCCGGGATAACAAACTCTTTAGTTTGTTATTATTTGTATTCGCCATAATAATTAAAACTCCTGCAAAAAAATTACAAAAACTCGTGCAAAAAAGTCTTTTTTCTGCACGAGTTTACAATCTGCTACTATTGTAACAGTTTCAATTATAAAATTTTGGAAAGGAAACTGCGGGTACGTTCTTCTTTGGCATGTAAAAAAATGTCGTCAGGTTTACCCTGTTCCAGAATTTTACCGCCGTCAACAAACAGCACCCTGTCGCCAACTTCGCGTGCAAAGCCCATTTCGTGGGTAACAACTACCATGGTCATGCCTTCGTTGGCAAGGCGTTTCATAACGTCCAGTACTTCTTTAATCATTTCCGGGTCAAGCGCAGATGTCGGTTCATCAAACAAAAGTGCTTTCGGCTTCATGGCAAGCGCACGTGCAATAGCAACACGCTGCTGCTGCCCGCCGCTAAGCTGATCCGGGTAAGAATCAGCCTTGTCAGAAAGGCCAACCTTGCCTAAAAGCTCCATAGCCGTTGCTTCCGCTGTTTTACGGTCAATGCCGCGTACTTTCATCGGCGCAAGCACAAGGTTTTCAAGCACCGTCATGTGCGGAAACAGGTTAAAACGCTGAAACACCATGCCTACTTCTTTGCGCACTTCGTTAATATTGGCTTCGCCGTCCAGCTTAATGCCGTCAACAACAATCGTGCCCTCGGTTGGTTCTTCAAGGTAGTTCATGCAGCGCAAAAGCGTACTTTTACCGCTGCCGGACGGGCCTATAATTACCACCACTTCCTTCTCGGCAATGGTAAGGTCAATACCCTTTAAAACGTCAAGGCTGCCGTAGCTTTTTTTAAGGCCTGTAATTTTAATCATTTCTGTACTCATTTTGTTTCAAACCTCCGCTCCATCAGCCCTACCAGGCGCGCAACCGTAAAAGTCATAATAAGGTAAATTACGGCAACTGCCAGCCAGATTTCAAAAGAAGCATAAGTACGCGCAATAATCAGCTGTCCGCGTCTTGTCAGTTCTTCAAAACCGATAACGGAAACCAGCGAAGAATCCTTCAGCATGGCAATAAATTCATTGCCCAGCGGCGGAATAATGCGCTTAAAGGCCTGCGGCATAATTACATAGCGCATGGTCTGGTACCAGGTCATACCCAGAGAACGCCCGGCTTCCATCTGCCCTTTATCGATAGACTGGATGCCCGCGCGGAAAATTTCGGCAATGTATGCACCGCTGTTAATGGAGCAGGCGCAGATAGCCGCAAAAAACGGGTCAATGCGCTGGCCGATAATGGTAGGCAGCGCAAAATATACCAGAAAGATTTGTACCAAAAGCGGCGTGCCGCGGATAAAATCTACATAAAAGTTAGCTGCATAACGTACCGGTTTAATGCTGGCAAGCCTTGCAACGCCGATAATCATACCTATCAATAAGCCAAAGCCTACGCTCATGGCGGTTATTTCAAGGGTAATTCCGGCACCGGCCAGCAAAAGCGGTATCGCATCTTCAATAAGTTTAAAATTCAGTTCCATTAGGCTTGTCTTTCCTTCCAGTCAGCCTGCGCTTTAATAAATAAAATACGGGGCACACCTTCGTTGCCGTTGATGTTCCCCGCATTCAGGCGCAATGCTTATTTTTTCACTTCACCGAACCAGGTTTTGTAAATCTTGTCATATTCGCCGTCTTTTTTCAGTTCTGCCAAAGCTTTGTTAATGTCTTCAAGCAGTTTGGTGTTGTCTTTTTTAACGGCAATGCCATATTGTTCTGCTTCCATAACGTCACCAACGGTTTTGGCAACTTCGCTGCCGCCCTGTGCCAGATAATAACCGATAACCGGGCTGTCGTTGATAACAGCGTCAACGCCGCCGTTGGTCAGTTCCATTGCAGACTCGGTATTAGTATTGAAAAGGGTTACTTTGGCATCTTTAACACTGTTTGCTTTGTCAGCGCCGGTAGTGCCAATCTGTGCGGCAATGCGTTTGCCGGTAAGGTCATCAATGCTCTTGATGTCGTTGTTGTCTTTTTTAACCATTACAATCAAACCGGAAGTATAGTAAGGGTCGCTCATGCCTACAGCCTGTTTTCTTTCGTCGGTAATGCTCATGCCAGCAATGGCAACATCAATATTACCGGTGTTCAGCGCAGGAATCAATGCATCAAAACCCATGTTTGCAATTTCAACTTTATAGCCGAGTTTTTTACCGATAGCGCGGATTAAATCCATATCAAAGCCTGCCAGTTCATCGCTGCCTTCCTTCTGGAATTCAAACGGAGCAAATGTCGGTTCAGTTGCTACGCGCAAAACTTTCTCCGGCTGAGCCTTAGCTTCATCCTTGCTGCCGCCGCAGCCTGCAACTGCCAGTGCCACAAGCATTAAAGCAGCCATTAAAAACACCAAATACTTTTTCATAAACATAACCTCCAACAGCATAAATTTACAAACTTTTATCTGTTAAAATATTATAGCTCTAAAATACAGGTTAAGCAACAAAAACTTTCAAAAAACCTGTATAAAAAACCATTATTTAGCTTCGCCGAACCATTTATTGTAAATTTTATCAAATTCACCGTTCTGCTTCAGCTCATTAAGAGCCTTGTTAATATCGGCAGCAAGTTTGTCGTTGCCTTTTTTAACAGCAATACCGTAATCTTCGGCATTCAAAACTTCTCCGACGGTTTTAGCGTATTCACTGCCGCCCTGCGCCAAAAAGTATTTCAGCACCGGAGCGTCATTAATAACAGCGTCAGCCGCACCGTTTTTCATTTCCAGCACAGCGCTGCCGTTATCGTTAAAAGCAGTTACCTTGGCGCCTTCAACTTTTTCTGCGCGGAATGCGCCGGTAGTGCCAATCTGCACGGCAATACGCTTGCCTTTTAAATCATCAATGCTCTTGATATCGTTGTTGTCTTTCGGTACCATTACCAAAAGGCCGGATTTATAATACGGGTCAGAAAAAATTACCTGCTGCTTTCGTTCTTCGGTAATGCTCATTCCTGCCAGCGCAACATCAATGTTGTCTGCCTGCAAAGCAGGAATTAAAGCGTCAAAACCCATCGCGCTGATTTCCACTTTATAGCCGAGCTGTTTGCCAATAGCACGGATTAAATCCATGTCAAAACCGGTAAGTTCCTCGCTGCCTTCTGCCTGCATTTCAAACGGCGCAAAAGAAGGTTCAGTGCCGACACGCAGTAATTTTTCACCGCCCGCCTGTTTCTCATCATTGCCGCCGCAGCCGGCCGTAACAAGTGCCATTGCCAGCATGGCTGCCATTAATAATGCCAAAAACTTTTTCATCAGGTTATCTCCCTCCAATATTCTGCCAACAGGCAGGTTATAATAATGTATATTATAAAACTAAAAGCCCTTCTGCACAAGCAAAAATATGCAAAAAAGGCTAATTTTTATAAAATAAAGCAACTCAGCTGACCTGGTCTTCGCCCCCACACCCGCCTGCTGGGAGGTTCGCTCCTAAGCAACGTGCTCCCCACTACTGCTCCTCTCGCTTTTCGCGGCAGGACTTACTTCTAAGCTGCGCCGTGCTCACAGTAATTTTTACTGCTTACGTGGATCGTTTTGCCCGCAACTGGCATCGACTTTCAACCACAGACCTGAGCTGCATTTTAATTATAGCGGCTAATAGATTTTTTGCAATACCTGCGGCTAAAAAATTTATAAAATGCTCTTTGATATTTTGCCGCGTTGTAGTATACTATTATGTGCAAGATTTGATTGGACGGATTTTTTACAGGATGGTTGTTTTATGATTGCTTTACCCCAGACACTGGATTTTCCACGCGAAAATAACATACGTGAAATATGCAACTCGCTTTTAACGCTGCTGCAAAAAAAGGATACGGGTTTATACATGCACAGCCAGCAGGTTGCCAACTATTCGGCGTGCATTGCGGCCAAGCTCGGCCTGCCAGCCGCAGAAATAGCTTCCATTAAAAGCGCCGCACTGCTGCACGATATCGGGCATCTTTCCGTGCCTAACACGATTTTAAAAAAATCGCCCTATTTAAGCACGCGCGAGATGGCTACCTATAAACGCCACTGCCAGGCAGGTGCCAGTATGCTCGAAAATATTCCGGAATTTGCGCATATTATCGACATTATTTACAGCCACCACGAAAAGTGGGACGGCACCGGTTACCCCAAGCGTTTAAAAGGCGTAAACATACCGCTGGGAGCGCGTATAATCGCCGTAGCCAATTATTATGACCGTATTGTAAACCCTTGCACCCATTACTGGCAAAAAACGCCTATGGAAGCCATTAAGGAAATGAATGACAAAGCCGGCACCGACTTTGACCCAAATGTTGTCCGTGCGTTTTTGGAATCGATAATACCAAGCAAAATACGGTAAAAATTATAAAAGTTTAAAGTTAATATTAACTCATCATCATTCAAGAAACTATCTTCTTAATGATGATGAGTTTTTTATATTTTGCTAATTTTATTATTTCTCTTCTGCTGACATCATAGCTATAGCATATATAATTGTTTTAATATTCTCACGTTTCCCCATAATTAAAGTTTTCACTCCAAATCAATAATCATTAGTTTCTTTAGAATTTTGATGGAACTTTTCTTTTTCGTAAATCCAAAACAGCAATATTTATATACATTTGAATTTCATCAGTATAAACATTTTCGCGGATAAATTTATAAGCTGTATTATATTCACTATCTTTAAAACATGCAATTAAATAAAATGCATTTTTACAATTTGAAGCGTACATATATTTTGTTAACTGGTTTTCATAACCTTTTTTCAAATACGAACTGTTTGCTCGTTTTACTTCTATCAAAATTTTTTCTTTTTCATTATCATTTTTTAATAATGAAAAATCAACTTTACCATTTCCAACTAAAGACTCCCGCGTTATTTCAATCTCTTCATTATGAAAATAAGCATCAATTATATTTTCTAAAATCAAATGAATTCTTTCTTCATTTACCGGCCGATTATCTACCCAAAATAATTGATTCAAATTACCGTTATGAATCCTGTTTTCTATATAATCTAATAATGAAGAAATTTCACCACTCAGCGTAATGTGTTTTGTTTTATATTGTTTTTGTATATCTAAAGGTAATATTTCAAAATAATAATCTAAGTTTATACCTAATTTATCTTCAATAAGTGTACTGCCCATTTTATGATTATTATATATTAAATCTAAAAACAAAAGATCCATATCAATAAACAAATTATCAGCGTAACTATTAATATCATAATACATATCTTCTAAATCTTTTAAATTAAAATCATCATCAATTTCATTCATATCATCTATTGCAGCTTTTTTAATCATTTTCCTTTATTCAAGGAATCCATTTAAAGCAATCTCATGAAACGCTGTCATTTCATGATAAAATTTATCATTAGTCCATTGATACAATTCTTTTAAAATCTTAATACATTCATTATATTGTTCTCTATATAAATATTTAGGATATATACATTCAGCCATATCAGAAATAACTTCTCCATCTTTAATCCCAAATATCTCTATTTCTAAAAAATCATGAATTATATAATTATATAATTCAAAATGTTTAGTATTGAATAAAATTATTTTCTTTCCCCCTTATATCACGATAATATTTAATTAAAATATAGTTATTATAATCAATTTTAAAAATTATACATCATTATATCATTCATAATTACTAATTCAAATAACAATTTTTATAATGATTTTGTCAAGTTTTTAAGGTACAATTGACCTCGCGTTGACCTCAAAGAACGCCGACCTTTTGACCTCATACAGAAAAAGAAAAAGCCGTGGAAGTCGCTCCACGGCTGTGTTTTAAAATGGTGATCCAGGAGGGATTCGAACCCCCGACCCACGGCTTAGAAGTAGCTCTAATCAAAATTTTTAAGATATAAGAATTTCAGCATACTTCTCGCAAAGCCGCTGTTCATGCGGCTTTTTAAGCCTTCATAATTTTTCTGCAATGCTAAACGAGTAAAATTGTATCATGTTTTTACATCTATTTTCATCTAATTTTTCTAAATAAGGTGTCGATAAGGTGTCGGGCCTATTATTCTTTTTTCTTACTTATCAAACTAATAAAATACCAGCACAATAAAATTTATTTATAATTTTTAATTTGCTATAAACAACTATCTGCCCTTTAAATAAATTTTAAATATTCAAGAAAAGAAGCTAAATATCTTTTCCTTAATCGACACGGCAACACTCTTAACGGTGTTATACACGCTCTTTACAACGCTTTTAGCTACCGTTGCTACCTTCTTTGCCGTCTGTACCACGATAGCTTTAACAGGTGCTTTTACAAACGGCAATACCCCGGCAGTTACAGCAACATTTAACGCCGGTCCGATAACCGGAATAAAATTGAGTGCCTGCGCCGCAAGCTTAGTAGCATATCTGCCCCAGGCAAATTCAAATGCCATTGCAAGGTTCATGTTACCGAGTTGCTCCATAGCTTGCCTCATAGTCAACCTGTTATTAGCAACATCATTAAGCACCTTAAAGTTTTCAATGCCGGCAGAAGCTAACGAAGATATAACTATTGCCGGTGTATTTTTCGGTAAAGTTTTCATTACACCGTTTTGCACACAGGTTGCCAATGCACCTGCCGCCGCAACCTTTATGCCTTCGGCATTACCACTTGCCAACGCTTGGGCAATAATTTCTTTACCCTTAAAATCAGATGCTGGTTCGTTATTTGCCAGCTTTTCAAGACCGCCTAAAAATCCGCTGGCAATAACGCCTGACGTTACTGCATTGCCAGCTATGTTTTTAAGCACTTCTTTTGGGTCAGACGTAAGCTGCTTTACGTCAGCCACAATATCTCCGTTTAAACACTTTGTAACTAACGCTTTACTGATAGGGTTGCTGGCAATATTAACCAGTTTGCTGCCTCCGATTTGCGATAAAATTTCTTTGCCCGGCAAAGCCTTTTTAACTTCATCCAGCATTTCCTGCGGCACAACAAATTTCTGTCCTGCCGCATCAGATGCCGCAATCATATCAATGGTTTCAGCAACAGTATCACCATACTTAATTTGATAATTTTCCAGCTTCTTACCGGTAAATTTATCTTTAATAACAACATCAAATAAATTGCGCCCATAAACGGATGAAACCGAAGCGTTATCAACGCTGGCTTCATAACGGCTGTTTTCCTTGGCAGCATTATTGTTAAAATCATCAATGCACATCTGCTCTGCCGTTAAGCTTTCAGCAGTTTTAACAGTGGTTTTAAGGTTTTCCTCTGCCTTCACTTCGCGCAGAAGCCTGGAATTAGAAGATTTTAAAGCCTCATCTACCGCTGCTATTTCGCCATTAGATAAAGTTTTGCCCGATTCTTTAACTTTATCTTCAAGCCATGTTTCGGCAGTTTTACCTCTAGCGGTAGCTGTATTTAAAGAATCCAGCGTGCCGGAATAACTTTCTACGCCGCCGACCAGTTCCTGTGCATATTTTTCTAACGCTTCCTGCGTCATATCAACGGCTTTTTCTGCCAGCTTTTGCTTTAACCAGTCTTTGTTTGATACGCCGTCGTCCTTTTCGGCGTATGATTGCAAAAAATCTTTTAAGATTGGATTTATAGTTTTTTCATCAACTATTTTCATTTTTACCGCCTTTTAGTTTTTATATTTGCTCTTTCTTGGGCTTCTCCATTATTATTTTCAGCAAAAATTTTGAAAACTTACTCTTACCAACTATTTGTAACAATTATACATTCTTTCACCATCAGGATGACCTAAATCTGCCGCTTTCTTAAAATATTTTACAGCTTCATTTCTATCACCTCTTAACCATCCACCTTTATAAGCACAGTCACATAAATAGAGCTTAGCAACTTCATATGCTGCATTAGCATGTCCTAAATCTGCGATTTTTTTTAATAGTATTCTATTATTCCTGTGGCTTGGGGCAGTTCTAGAATTAGTACAAATTTCATAAACTTTATCCAACTCACCTAAATCAATTAATTTTTCAAACAACTTTAAACACATATCATCATTTGTTTCATAATCACCTATAAAATTACAATTATATAATTCAGCCAATTTAGCAATACCATTGATATTATTTTCTTCAGCAGTCTTTCTATACCATTTTGCGGCTTCCTCATGATTCCAAGGAAAGCCATCTGGAATACTATACATATCTCCTATCTCGTTCAACGCCTCTATATTACCTAACTTAGCAGCTTTTTCATACCATGATTTTGCCAATTCCGGATTTCTATTTACCAAAGACGTTCCATCAGAATATACCCCATTTCGATATATGTAGGCTAATCTATTCATAGCAAAGATATTTCCTAAATCTGCTGCTTTTTGATACCATTTCAGTGCCTCTAGATAATCTTGTTTTACTCCCAAACCATAATGGTACATATGCCCTACATTAGCAATTACCCAAGCTTCTCCTTTTTCTGCACCTTTTCTAAACCATTTTAATGCTTCTTCATAATTTTGACTAACACCTTGACCATTATAATACAAATTTCCTATATGCCCCATCGCATCAGCATTTCCTAATTCTGCTGCTTTTTCAAACTGTTGCTTCGCTTCTAAATAATCTCGAACTACTCCTTCTCCATCACGATACATCTCACCTAACTTGTTATAAGATAGAGCAAAATTTAAACTACCCGCTTTCTCATACCATTGTAAAGCTTCACCATAATTCTTTTCTACTCCATCTCCATAATAATACAAACTGCCTATATTATGCATAGCTCGTGCATTACCTTTTTGTGCTGCTTTTTGAAAATATTCCATCGCTTTACTAAAATCTTCTTTAACACCTAAGGCAAATCTATAAAAGTAACCGACTTTAAATAAAGCTTTATCATTGCCCATGTCAGCAGCTTTAGAATATAAATTAAATGCTTCTAAATAATTCTTCATCGCTTCTAATTCTTCACCTTTTTTATATAAGGTAACATGAGAATTTACCAGTTCTTCATATTCATTGTTAAAATGCACATTAACAAGTTCAATACCAAGTTTTGCAAAATCTACAAAATCTTTGCTATTTACCTGTATTTCTACATCGCCTAAGCCAATGTATTTTTTGTCAGTTACAGAAAGCGGCACACTAAATTTATTGTCGCACAAATAAATTACATTCTCATCTTCGTCCAAAAGGTCAGCCAGTTCTTCCTGATTAAAAGCTACTTTATCTACGTTTTTAATTATAGCGTCATCTGCCGTATACTGACGCAAAATCTCCAACCGCCTGTTACGCTCTGCAACGGCTTCCAAATCAACCAAATCAGTTTCTGCTTCAATACCGAAAATACCACAAAGTTTTTTCTGTAATTCTGCATTATCGTTAATACCGTTTAATGCGGAAACTTCTTCTGCTAACTCAGTATAATATCTATCCGTCAACCAAGTTTGCAGTTTGCCATTAAGATAATAATTAAGAACTTTTTCCAAATCCCAATTTTCTTTTAGTTCATCCAAAGTGCGTACCAACACGCCATTTGCCATTTCTAATGGTAATTTTATTTTTTTCATTTTGATAACCTCGCTTTGTAAATTTTATTATAAGCTGTTTAAATTATTTTTGGCTTCATCATTACCCAAATCAGCTGCTTTTTTAAACCAATTTTTCGCTTCTTCAATGTTTGCATTTACTCCTAAACCATCTCTATATAAAATACCTATCCTGTTCATAGACCAAGCATCATCCACATCGGCAGCCTTCTTATACCATTTCATTGCTTCAATATAATCTTGTTTTACTCCCAAACCATAATGATACATATGCCCCACATTGCTTAATACTAACCAATTATTTAATTCAGCTGCTTTTTTGAACCATTTAAAAGCTTCGTTGTAGTCCTTATTAACACCATTTCCGTCATAATATAAATTTCCTATTCTACCCATTGCTTCCGGATTTCCTAAATCAGCAGCTTGCACATACCATCTCATAGCTTCAGTGTAATTCTGATTAACACCTTGACCATTAAAGTATAATCTACCTATATTATTCATAGACCAATCATTACCTAAATCAGCACCTTTTTTATACCACTTCATTGCTTCTGCATAATCTTTAGTAACACCTTTGCCATTATGATACATAACACCTATACTATTATACGCAGCTCCTGAACCGTATTCTCCAGCCTTTTTATACCATTTCATTGCTTCTGCAATATCTTCAGCTATATCATTTCCATAATAGTATCTATCAGCTAAATTCTTCATAGCTGTAACATTTCCTAATTCTGCTGCTTTCTTATATAATTCTATCGATTTTAAAATATTTTTTGTTACGCCTTCACCATCAGCATACATATTAGCCAAATTATTCATTGCTTTAGGATTATTTAAGCTAACAGCCTTTTCATAATATTGTTGAGCTAACTCATAATTTATTTCAACACCACTACGTCCTTCTTGATAAAATTTACCAGTCCTAAACAAACCCTCCGAGTTTCCTAATTCGCCTGCTTTCTTATAAAATTCTAAAGCTTCCACATAGTTTTCAAGTTTCTCCATATCCTCGCCGTACTTATATAATGCAGAACTTGAAAAAAGTATATTTTTATATGCTTGATTAAACTGTATATTTTCAAAACTGATTTTCAATCTATCAAAATTAACATATTCTTTTCTGTCGATAATTGCTTCTACATTACTGCCGATACCAATATATTTTTTATTTAAAACAGTTAAAGGTATATAAAATTTATTCTCGCACAAGTAAATTGTTTCCGTTTCTTTATCCAATAAATATGCTAATTCTTCTTGATTAAAAGCAATATTATCAATATTTTTTAATAATTTATCGTCTGCTGTATATTTCCTTAATATATCAACTTTTCTATTTTGCTCTGCAACAGCAGCAACGTCTACAAACTCAGTATCCGCTTTAAATTCCATTCCAAAAATATCGCAAAGTTTTTTCTGTAATTCCGTATTATCGCTAATGTCGCTTAAAGCAGAAACTTTATCTGCCAGCTCATTATAATACCTATCCGTCAGCCAAGTTTGCAGTTTTCCGTTAAGATAATAATTTATAACTTTCTCTAAATCCCAGTTTTCTTTTAATTCATCAATGGTACGCACCAGCACACCATTTGCCATTTCTAATGGGAGCTTTATTTTTTTCATAAAAATTCTCCTAATTATTTTATCCTTTTTGCTTAAATGATTTATATTAACACTAATTTTAATACTAATAATTAACCATCATTTTTAAAAAAAGCTTTGTTTAGATTATAAATTCTTTTAGCATCTGTATGCCCTAAATCTGCTGCTTTTTTATACCATTTTATTGCTGTATAAAAATTCCACACTTCGTTTTTTGTACAACTATATATTTCCCCTAAACGATACATTGCATCAATATCCCCTTTATTAGCAGCTTTTGTATAAAACTCTATTGCTTTTAAAGTATCAATCGATACATTTTTTCCTTTTTCATACATTTCAGCTAAAATCATTAAAGCTTCTATATTTTCGTTTTCTGCTGCAATTTGATAATATTTAAAAGCATTTTTATAATTTCCAACTTTATCATATTCTTTAGCTATCATTAATACCTTTTCAGGCTCTCTATTCAGTAAAACATCTATATCTTTATTGAATTTAATATTTTTAAATTTAATATTAAAATCATTAAAATTAATATATTCTTTTGTATCTAAATTAACTTCTACATCACCAATCCCAATATATGTTTTATTCCGCAACGATAATGGTATCGTAAACGTATTACAAAATAGGTAAATAATACTTTCACCAGTATATAAAAGTTTGAAAAGTTCTTCCTGGTTAAAGGCAACTTTATCTACGTTTTTAAGTACAGCGTCATCTGCCGTATGCTGGCGTAAAATCTTCAACCGTCTGTTGCGCTCTGCAACGGCTTCCATATCTACTAAATCATCTTCTGCTTCAATACCGAAAATATTACAAAGTTTTTTCTGTAATTCTGCATTATCGTTAATACCGTTTAATGCAGATACTTCTTCTGCCAGTTCGGTATAATACCTGTCATTGAGCCAAGTTTGCAGTTTTCCGTTAAGGTAATAGTTTATAACTTTTTCTAAATTCCAGTTTTCTTTTAATTCATCTAATGTACGTACAAGCGCACCGTTTGACATTTCTAATGGAAGTTTGATTTTTTTCATGTTTAACCATCCATATCATTTGTTATCAATATTTGATAATTTTACATTAGCCGATTTAGAACCAAAGTAAGCAGCATTTTTATACCATTTAACAGCCTCATATATATCTTTTTCAACACCAAAACCATTAAAATACATATCTCCTATGCGTTCCAGAGCTATTTCATCATTTAGAGCAGCAGCCTTTTTATAGTAACATAAAGCTTTTTTATAATCCTGTATTACACCTTTTCCTATTTCATATAAATATCCAATATTTCGTACACACACTTCATGATTTAATTTTTCGCCTGCCTTATACCACTTTAATGCTTTTACATAATCCGGTTCTGTACCTGTACCATAAAAATACATATTACCTAAACATTTACACGATAAACCATCGCCAAGTTCTGCTGCTTTTTTAAACCAAATTTTAGCCTCTTCGTAGCTTTTCCATACCCCTTCACCAAAATAATACATACTGCCAATATTTTGCATAGCCCCTACATTGCCAGCTTTTGCAGCTTTTTGAAAATAATACATAGCTTTTATTAAATCTTTATCAACACCTAATCCAAATCTGTAAAAATGACCAACTTTAAATAACGCTTTATTGTAATTTAGTTTCGCAGCTTCTTCATAAGCTTTAAAAGCTTCCTCAAATTTATCTTCTGCTTCTAATTGTTCGCCTTTATTATATATTTCAATCGCGTTTATAATTTTCTCTTTATCTTCCATTTTATTTTCTCCATTGACATTTATAATTATTTCGAGGCATTTTTAAATTTACGCTCTTTGTATTCCTTATTCATCTTCTCCAACGGCTCTTTCATAATTTCAGAGAGCGAATGTGTATTTTCAATCATCTTTACAATATCATCCGTTGTAATATGGTCTTTGTCGCTGGCAAATACGTCCTCAATAGCGTCTTTAACAACGCCCTCTATATCTGCGCCGCTATACCCCTCTGTAAGGTCTACAAGCTTATTTATATCTACATACTGCATATCGTTCTTCCGGCGCTTATTGATATGGATTTCAAAAATTTTACGGCGTTCTGTGCGGTTCGGAAGCCCTACAAAGAATATTTCGTCAAACCTGCCTTTACGCATAAGCTCCGGCGGCAGGTTCATAATATTATTGGCAGTAGCAACTACAAACACCGGGCTTTCTTTTTCCTGCATCCATGTGAGGAAGTTACCGAAAAGCCTCGTAGTTACTTCACTGCCGCCACCGTTGTTAATGCCAGCAAAGGCCTTTTCTAATTCGTCAATCCATAAAACACAAGGGGCAATAGCCTCCGAAAGCGCAATAGCTTTTCGCAGATTCCCTTCTGATTCGCCTACATATTTACCCATTAACCTGCCCATATCCATTCTAAGCAGCGGTACTTCAAACAGTGCCGCTGCTGCTTTTGCGTTAAGCGATTTACCGCAGCCCGGTACACCGGCAATTAAAACGCCTTTAGGCATAGCTACGCCAAATTTACCGGCGGCATTAATATTTTTAATTACCTTTGCTTTTTTGGCAAACCATTCTTTTAAGTTTTCCAAGCCACCTATATCGTCAATAGATTCTTTGACGTTTATCATTTCCAAAATGCCAGACTTCATTATCATCTGTTTTTTCTGCTCGAAAATAATATTCAGGTCTTTTCTGGTAAGTTCGCCGTCATCAGCATAAGCCAGTGCCAATAAGTTATTGATTTCAAACTTTGTTAACCCTTTAAATGCCATAGCAAGTTCATCCAGCAACTTATCAGCTACTTTCGGCAGTTCCTGGTATTCTATAAAATCAACTATGGTTTTTCTTATTTCTTCATATTCCATGTATTCAGCTTCGCTGATAGTAACAAATTTCTCCAGTTCTTTAGGTATTTTAACTACCGGAGATAAAAATACTATGGAAAAATCACTACCGGCATTGATTTTGTTGACCAGGCCTTTCATTAGTGAAATAACATCTGCATCTTCCAAATAATGATGAATGTCCTTGAAAACAACAACCTTTCCGTCCAACTTATATAATCCTTCCGTAAGCAGCTGTTCAAGTACATTGGCGAGCGGTATTTTAGCAAGGTCATTTTTATATTGGTCTTGTACTTCGCCGTTCTTATATAAAATAAGACCATCCGTATAAGACCATTCCAAAACCTGCCTTGCCCCGCTCGCTTCTATTATCGTCTGCATACCTTTCAATTCTTCAAAGGTGTTGTAGTAAATAATAGGAAAACCAGCGTCCATATATCTGCTTATTTTTTCGACAGTTGTTATTTTTTCAGGCATTTTAAGAAGCTCCTTTACATAATAAATAGGTTAATTTTTAAAACATTATTAGCTATAAAGAGTAGTGTATTGGTGTTTCCTGTTTACAACCCACCTGTGAGGCTGCCCGTTTTTTCTTCTCGGACATACACCAGGCATAGGCCTGCCTGCTCCCTGTCCTCTTATTTGCTTTGTGCCGCAATAGGTACACATATACTCGGTAGCATATTTAACAGCCATTTTCTACGCCTCCTTTAGTCTTCTTTAAATAGTGACTGCATATCTATTTCCAAAGCTTTACATATTAACATTAAAGATTCAATATTATATGGGCCTTTGCCACGCTCAATATCGGATATTCTCGGACGAGATACTCCTGATAATTCGGATAACTTTTTTTGCGTAAATCCTTTTAAACGGCGGCTTGCCAAAACCTTAATGCCTATTTTCTTGTATTCCATTGCAAACATAATATTCACCAACTATATTAAAATTGAATTAAACTATCTCCTATATTTATTATGCTACAAAAAAGCCTTTATGAATGTTATTGTTATTTGACAAATGTCATACTTATTTGACAAACTACTATATTTGATAATATTTTAAGCAATCAGCACCACCAGCATAGCGGATGGTTTGCTCTGCGGCTAGAAGCCTTTTTACCAGCCGATGCTAAAGCATCACCGCAAAAGCTCCCCAACTGCACATCATTTACCAGCAGCCCCTTTCTAGGGGCTCTTTATTTTTTTTATTTACTTTTCAAATGGATCTACTAATTCTTTTAATACCAACTGGTCACTAAGTCTATCTTCCTGCAATTGTTCCGCTATATACTTTTTTATTGCTTTCTCATTTCTTCCTACCGTATCTACATAATACCCCTTGCACCAAAATCTTCTGTTTCCATATTTATATTTCAGATTTCCGTGTCTCTCAAATATTTCTAACGAACTTTTACCTTTCAAATACCCCACAAAATCTGATACGGAGTATTTGGGCGGTATACTAACCAACATATGAATATGATCCGGGCATGCACTTGCTTCTATTATTTCCACTCCTTTCCTGTCACACAATTTTCTTAAAATTTTTCCTATATCTTCTTTGATTTTACCGTAGATAACCATTCTCCTATATTTTGGTGCAAATACTATATGAAAGTTGCATCTCCATGTGGTATGTGATAATGTATTAATGTCAGACATGACAAAACCTCCTTTGACTTTTATACAGCTGGGGAGCTGTATATATTGTATCAAAGGAGGTTTCCTCATAGCTATAAGCTTTCCTGAACCACACGCATAGCGTGTGGTTTTCGTTTAACCAAAAAACAGGCTTTTACCTGAACATTCAGGTAAAAGCCTGTTTGCTATCTTTACAGATTTATATTTTTCTGTTATCATAATAAAGCAAATGTGCTGCCATAACGGTAGGCGGTTAGCCCTCCAACGGAGTGACTGTGACCCTCCGATAAATAGAAACCGGGTTGCCGGAAATACTATTAAGGAGGGGATAACGTGAACGTTTTTGAATTGTTAACCATAATAGGTTATACAATAGCGGTCTTTAGCCTTGGTTATTCCCTTGGTAAGGATATATCGCATAAAAACAAGTAACAACCGCCCGAGCCTAGCAAACTGAGCGGTTGTTACATTGTTAAAACCTATTAAGTTTAAGGGCTAACCGTCTATCGGCAGCCATTTGCATTTCTATAATTATTATAACAAACAAAACCAAAAAGTCAAATAACATAAAAAACGGTAATTAAAAATAAAACAGCAAAAGCAAAACCGAATATCAACGCAAAAAAAGTGAGGGCGTTCGGTTTTTTTATTTTACTTAAAACGCAAAAGTAAATCAGCAAATAAAACAAACGGTAAAGCACAAAAGTAAATTTTGGGGCAAACAAGCCCTTGGCTGATAAAACTTGGCATAAAGAAAAAATAAGAAGGCGCACCCTTTGGGTGCGCCCTTATTTTTTCTCCTTGTTCTTTACACAGGCCAAACTAAATAAACGTAGTATAGCATTGCGAACTGCTTACATTGCGGACAGCGAGAGCAGAACCCAACTGCGGTAGTTATAAAGTTACCACAAGACCTGAAAAAGTAAATATCATTTCTACGGTAGTAGTCTTGTCGGGGGGGAAGTCTGTGGTATAATAACAACACAAACAAATGCGTTAAATATAGATAGAATGAAAGGAAAGAGATGAATATGAGAAAGAAAGAAATTTTAGCTACTTTAGTGATGTTAACTTTAATGCAGGGTAGTGTGTATGCTGAAAATTGGAGTCATGAATATATTGCTGACAAGGATACGGAATGGGGTTATGTTTTACATGCCGGATTACATCCCGAACAGCCACCTGGAAAAGAGGGTGGCAGAACAATGCATGCTGGAGATAAACTGACTATTTTAAATAATGCAATCGTTTCTTTTGATTTTTCGACAGATAGTACTATTGCCTTGAGTCCAGGTGGTTGTATTATTTATGGTGTTGATTTTAACCAATTGCCTCCACCGGGACAATTTGTAACAGAAAAAGTTTTAGTTACTGGAGAAGGCACAATTTATGGTAAAGCATCAAAACAAGGTAATGGTTACGGTATATGGAATTATCATGATTATGATGCTGATATTCAAGTAGAAAAAACTAATTTTCAATTAGAAGATTTTCAAAGAGGTATTTATGCAAGTAATGGCGATATAGTTGTTGAAGGAAGTAACTTTTTTTCAATGACTAATGTTAATGAAGGTATTCGTACAAAAGAAGACGGCAATGTTAGTATAGAAACAGAAAAGTTTACTATGCAAAATTTAAATATAGGTATTTATAGTGAAGGTAATTCACAAATTAAACTGAATGCAGGAGAAGCACGATTTGCAAATGGTAGTTGGGGAATATATGCTAAAGATAACTCATTTGTGAATGTTGAAACTAAAAAACTTAATATTGTAGATACTAATTATGCAGTATCTATTAATGGAGCTTCACTTAAAATTAAAGCAGACGAATTTAATTTTATTACTTCACAAGAAATAGATTTTCCAATTACGGCTGTTGTTGGACAAAATGATGCACAAATTGATATTATTGCAAATAAGGCCTATTTATGCGGAGAAATAGTTGGACTAGGAAATAGTAAAATTAATTTTTTAAGAAACGATAGTGCGCTTAACAATCAATCAGTAGCTATTTATTCCGATAAAACAGACGCTGTTTCCGGTGAATCTGATGACGGTAAAGCTAAAATAAATTTTGAAGTAAATTCTTATATCAATTCCCAAGGTGATGAAATTTACCACGCTGATAAACAAGGCGTGCGCACCATTGCTGCTATCCGCGCTTTGCGTAATTCTGAAATTACATTGGATAATGCGGCAGGCGTTTATGGCGATATTATCGCCGGAAAAGGTGAAGTAGAGGAAGGTGTAGAACTTACAGATTGGAAAGGCGGCAATATTACTATTAACAGCGTTGATTATGCCGATTTTAAAGGTGATGTGCTGGCAGGTAATAAAGGTGTAATTGATTTAACTTTAAACAATGCAAATTATGAAGGGCGTGTTGATGACTACGCCGATGCAACTTTAAAAAATATGGTATTCCGTCCGGAAGAATTTGATGTTGCTGTAACTGACGGCGGCACTGTGAATATGACACTGAATAATTCAACATGGACAGCGCGCGGGCAAAACTTTGTAACGGAACTTGATTTTGGCGCAGAAGGCGGGCTTGTTGATTTATCACAGGACGAAAATAATTCCGTAACAATCCGCAACCTAAACGGCAACGGCACTTTTAACATGTTGTTAAATTCCGAAGATCATTCAAAGAGTGATATGCTGTATATCGGTAAAAATACCGGCAGCCAGACCATTAACATTGTTGGCGGCATAACCGGCGGTTTGGAAAATATCAGCGAAGATAACCCGCTTCGTTTTGCAACGGTTGGCATTGACAGCGTTAGCGATGTGCCTGATGTGAATAACAGCGGTATCAGTGCGTATACACGTGACGGCGGTGTGTTTGATGTAGAATACGCAGTAGAAAAAGAAGATTTTGATAAGGCTGATGCCGAAAATGAAAAATACAACAGTACAGGTGATGGGAAAGGCACGGACAAACCGGGCAATGATTTTGTAGAGAATGCGCTGGTTGGTGACCGTGACGCTGTTAACTGGATTATTACCGGTGCTAAAGAACAGCAGGAGTCTGACGCAGGCAAAACCATCATCAACATGAGCAAGGTAAACTATAATAACGCCATTTATATGGATCGTTTAAACAAACGTCTTGGTGAAGCACGCTATATTAGCCCGGAAGATGAACAGGGTATGTGGGTGCGTATTCGCCACGACAGAATCGGTAAGGACGACGCATTCAGAAGTCAGAATACCATGTATGAAATGGGCTATGATGAAAAACAGGATTGCGAAAACGGTGAACGCCGCGTTGGTTTTGCCATTGACTACATGGACGGCAAAGCAGAATACAGCGGCATTGCGGGCGACGGCGATGTAAAACGATATGGCTTGTGGCTGTATGACACATGGATGGGCGATAAAGGTCATTATGCCGATTACGTTGCTAAATGGGGACATTTAGAAAATGATTTTGACATTATGGCACGCAGCACCAGTGAAAAGATTACCGGCGATTACAGCAACAATGTATTCAGCGTAAGTGCGGAATACGGACGCAAAAAGGATATTGGCAACAACTGGTACATTGAACCGCAGGCACAGCTGCAATTAGCGCGTGTAACCGGCGCAAGCTATACTACCAGTCAGAATACGGATGTAACCCTTGACGGTATCAACAGCTTAATCGGCCGTGCAGGTTTCCGCCTTGGACGTGATGTTGACGAGCGCAGCACTGTATATGTAAAAGCCGACCTGCTGCACGAATTTTTAGGTGACCAGACGATTACGGCAACAGATGTAACCGGTACTTTGCGCGAAGAATACGAAAACAAAGGCACATGGTATGACGTAGGTTTTGGTTTTGCAACTGCGCTGGGCAAAGACAGTTATGCCTTTATGGATTTTGAAAAATCTTTCGGCAACGACAATGATGAAACATATCAGATTAATGCCGGTGTACGCTGGACATTTTAATTAATTAACAAAAGGGAGCATTGCTCCCTTTTGTTTTAAAAATATTTTAATATCATGCAATAGAGTTAAATTTTAAACCTAAAATTAAAGGAGCTGAATTATGCCCGCTTCCACATTAAGTAACGAAATATTAAAAGATATTGCCGGCAACGGCAGTATAGAATATTGCTTATATAATCAGCGCAGTAAAAGTGGTATGCCTTCATGGGAAATTAAGATAAAAAATGAAAACGGCAGCCGTAAAATTATTGTAGTGCGTGATTATGGTTTTGAAATAAGTACTGAACAAATTAAAATGAATTCATTTAAAACCCGTACAGAACGGAATAAAGAAATTTACCGTTTGTACCATGAAGAAGGGCTGAGCCAGATGTTTTTAGCTAATTTGTTTAATATGAGCCAGCCTTCGGTATCAATTATAGTTAACCCAAAAGCAAAATAAGCAATAAAAAAACTGCATTCCGAAAGTTATTGCAAAACTTTTGAAATGCAGTTTTTTGTTTGGCTTTTTACTAATTAATTATTGCTTTTTAGCTGCTGCGCTGATGATTTCCAAAACGAGGCGCGCAAGATTGTACAGGTCTTTTTCTTTTAAGCATTCTTCGGTAGAGTGGATTTTATCCATACCGGTGGAAAGCGCAACACAGGGCAGACCCATGCCGCAGAGGTAGTTGCCGTCGGTGCAGCCGCCGCTGCTGAACAGTTTAAACGGCAGGCCGAGTTTTTTGGTTGCTTCTTTTACAAATACAACGCCAAGGTCGTCTTCGCTGATGCGCATTGCAGGCGAGCCTTCTTCAACATTAATTTCAATTTGTCCGCCGCCTGCTTCAACAGCTTCGGTAAGAGTTTTTTTGGTATCGTTAATTAAAACGTCAAGTTTTTCCGGGTTCAGGCAGCGCATATCAATAACAAATTCGGCGCTCGGCGCAACAATGTTGCTGGCAAGGCCGCCTTCAATTTTGCCGACGCTGAGCGTGGTTTCTTCGTCTAAACGTCCGTAAGCGGGCAGGGCGGTTAAGGCTTTGGCGGCCAGCATAATGGCGTTAATGCCTTTTTCTGGTTCTACGCCTGCATGGGCAGCTTTGCCGATAACTTTTACAAACAGTTTTACGGCGCGCGGTGCGGCGTTGTTTACAAGGCCTGGTTCAAAACCTTCATCAAGGCAGTAGCCTATATCGGCTTTAATCCATGAAGGGTCCATATATCTTACGCCGATACTGCCTATTTCTTCGCCGATAGTGAAGCACAGCTGGATATCGCCGTGGGGCAGTTTGTTTTCGAGGATTACTTTTACTGCTTCGAGGCTTGCGGCAATGCCTACTTTATCGTCGCCGCCGAGTGTGGTTGTGCCGTCGGAATACAGCACGCCGTCTTTGCGCACGACTTTGGTGCCGGTGGTAGGGGCAACGGAATCCATATGTGCTTCAAACATCAGGGCGGGAACTTTGTAATCCAGGTTTGAAGGAATAAAAGCCCATACGTTGCCGGTAGTGGCGCCTGCTTTTTTGCCTGCATCGTCAATTTCGGCTTTAATGCCGAGTTCCGCCAGTTTTTTTACAATTAAATCAGCTTCCGCTTTTTCATCAAGGCTGGGGCAGGGAACGCTGACCAGTTCGATAAATTCATTTAAAAGACGTTCTTCGTTAATCATATTTTACCTCCGTGTGATATAACATCTTTTATATTATAACACTTAAAAATAATAAAAACATAAAACTTTTCATTTTTAAGGTGTTGGTTTATTCTGAAAATATGGTACAATATGGAGAGGCTTAGGCCTAATAAACGGCGCGGCAACATCTGTGGCGACGCCAGAAGGAGCGTATTATGAAACGCAGTGAAAAATTTGTTCAGGCTAACCGTGAAGCCAAGGCTACATGGATAGCACTCGCACTTGTAATTTTGTTTTGGTATGCGGCAGGCTTCGGGCTGGAAAATTCAACGGTTGAATTTTTCCATACACCCATCTGGGTTATCGGCGGCTGCATAGGTACCTGGCTTTTTGCAGTTTTGGTTTGCTGGGTGCTGGTTCGGTTTGTCTTTAAGGATTTTGACTTGGAAGACGGGGAGGAAAAATAATATGGGTAACTGGGTTAATCTTCTTCCTGTTTTCTGCTTTTTGATGTTTATGCTGGGCGTAAGTTTTTACATTCAGTATGCTTCGCGCAAAGAGCGCAGCACAAATTTTGCGCGCGATTATTTTATCGGCGGCTACAGCCTGGGCGGTTTTGTGCTTGCTATGACAACTGTGGCAACGTACAGCTCTGTAAGCACGTTTGTTGGCGGGCCGGGCATGGCGTGGCTGGTTGGCTACGGCTGGCTGTATATGGCCATTGTGCAGGTTGTTGTTGTATTTTTGGTTTTGGGTGTTTTCGGTAAAAAAATTGCGCTTATTTCGCGTAAAATTAATGCCATTACGGTTATAGATGTTATCCGCAGGCGTTATCAGTCTGATTTTCTTGCCAACATGTCGGCGCTGTTTATTGTAATGTTTTTCTGCGGTACAATGGTTGCGCAGTTTGTAGGCGCGGCAAAATTGTTTGAAGCCGTTACCGGGTTTTCGTATCTTACAGGCCTAAGCCTTTTTGGGCTGATTGTAGTTTTTTACACAACCGTTGGCGGTTTTAAGGGCGTTGCGATTACCGATGCTATTTGCGCTGTTGCCATGCTTGTAGGGTTGGGAATTTTGTTCAGTTCCATGCTCAGCGCAGGCGGCGGCTACGATAATATTATGAATTACATTAATACCAATCACCATGATATGCTGGAGCCGCTTTCGCAGGGCAAAATGCCTATGTCGCTGTATATCAGCCAGTGGTTGCTGGTTGGTATTTGTACGCTGGCTTTGCCGCAGTCCGTTGTGCGCGGCATCAGCTATAAAAATACTAAAGCGCTGCATAATGCCATGCTGATAGGCACTATTACCATTGGTGCCATGACGCTTGTAGCAACCTGGATTGGCGTGCTTTCCAAAGGTATTTTAACCGATACTTTGGCAGCATACGGAAACAGCGTTGATAACATTACCCCGTTGACGATTGTAAAAACTATGGGGCCGCTCTGGGCAGGCATTACCATTATAGGGCCTATTGCGGCAACGGTATCGACTGTTTCTTCGCTTTTGCTTTCTTCTTCTTCTTCAATCATTAAAGATGTGTACATGCGCGAAATGGAAAAACGCAATGTTGAAGTAAGCAACGATAAAATAAAAAGGCTCAGTATGCTGGCAACCGTTGTGCTTGGCTTAATTGTGTATGTTGTGGCCATTGCCCCGCCAAGCGTAATCTGGCAGATAAATATGTTTGCCTTCGGCGGTTTGGAAACGGCGTTTTTCTGGGTGCTGCTGTTTGGGCTGTTCTGGCCTAAGGCCAACCGTATGGGCGCAATACTGGCAATGCTGGGCGGCGTGGTAAGCTACTGCGTATGTATGGCAATGCAGATTAAAGTTTTTGATTTGCACCAGATTGTTATCGGCATCGGCGTTTCGCTGATTTTGTTCCTGATTGGCACTTGTATCGGCAAAGAGCAGGATGAAGAAGTGCTGCGTGTATTTTTCCCGGAAAGATATCCGGACTGATTTAGAAAAATATTATAAAAAATTAAGGCTGTCTGTTAATGCAGGCAGCCTTTTGCGTATAAAGCGTATAAATAAAGAGGGCAGAAGCCCTCTTATTTTTTTAGAAGTTCGTTTTTTAATTTATAGTATTCGCGCGAAAAATATGCCGGAAGCTGTGCTTCGCGATGGTCGTAGCCAAAGGCGCGGCGCGTAATGCTGATGACAGGCGGCGCCTGAATGCGTTTGGCAACTGCAAGCTCGCAGAATAATTTCCACCAGCGTTCAAGGTCGGCAATAAATTCACCGGCGTTTTTAAAGGTGGCCGTTATAATTTCTGGCGGGCAGTTTAAGTGTTCAGCCAACGTTCCTTCGGCATACCAGCGCAAAATATCGGCTGGTGAAGTTTTTTGCCAGCTTTCAACAAACATGGCAAACAGTTTGTCGTGGTAGGGGTAAACCAGCGGGTCGCCGCCGTTGCCGACTGTTTGCTCTGCGGAAAGCTCCGCGCTGGGGCGCATGGTAAAAATTTCTTCCGGTATTACGGCTTTTTTAAATACGTGTTCGTTAAGGTAACGCCCTATGGCGTAAACATCGTGCTTCCATAAATCGCCTATAGGGGCAACTGCGCCGCAGATATCGCCGTAAAAGGTGGCATAGCCAACAGTGATTTCCGTTTTGTTGGAGTTGCATGAAAACGCGCCGCCAAAAGCTGCTGCCGCGCCTGCAAGAATACGTGCGCCGCGGTCGCGGGCCTGTATGTTTTCCATAACGTAAGGGGTAACGTTTAAATTAAAGGTGCAGTTGTTGTAATACGCTTCTGCTCTTATTTGTGTAAGCTGGTTATACGTATGTTCAACGCTTTCGGTAATGGGCACTACCATATAGTTTGTTTTAAGCGCCTGTGCGGTTTTAAGTGCCATATCTTTGGTAAGGGCGGAATTGTAACGCCCGGGCATGTTAACCAAAAGCACGTTTTGCGGGCCTAAAATATCGGTGTAAAGCGCTGCTGTAACGGCAGAATCAATGCCGCCGGAAAGGCCGACCACCATTTTTGTTATACCAAGCTTCTGTAAAAATTTTTGCGTGCCGTAGCGTACGGCCTTATAAATATCAGCAATATCGTCTTTGGCAGTAGTAACGGGCTGCAAATCTGCCTTAACTGTTTTATCTGCCGTATCAAAATAAAAGTACAGCAGGCTTTCTTTAAAAGCATCCGCTTCGGCAATTAAAGCGCCGTTATTGGTGTAAACGCAGCTGCATCCGTCATAAGTAAAAATGTTTTTGCCGTTATTTTGAATACCAGTGTTGTTACAGTAAGCCAGAGGCAGCGCAAGTTTTTGCACTTGCGCGGAAAACAAGCGGTGACGCTTGGCGTTTTTATTTAAGGTAAACGGAGAGCAGGAGAGGTTGCACAAAATATTCGAGCCGTTTTCGGCAAGCGCATTAGGTATGCTGAAATGATAGTTTTCCGTCCAGCCGTCCTCACAAAGCATGATGCCGAGCTTGAGTTTTTGCCCTTTTATTTCTACTTCAACAGGATGTGCAAGCTGATGCGGAGTGGTTTCAAGTTCTGCCGCCAGCTGTGCAAGGCTGTAAAAATAGCGGCTGTCGTCAAATTCGCGGTAATTTGGCAGCGAGTGCTTAATGATGCAGTTATAAGGCAGTTTGCCGTTGCCAAGGGCTTTGCCGCGGTAAGCAGCAAAAGCGGCGTTGTATTTGCGCACGCGCCCGTCCTCATTAACTTTGCTTCTGTCAATGGCAATGTTGCCGAAAATAACACAGATATCATAATCGGCAGTTGCGCTTATAATTTCTTCGCCAAAGGCTTCGCAGTCCTCCAGAAAAGATTTCTGCTCCCATAAATCGCCGATTAAATAGCCCGGTACGGCAAGTTCCGGCAATAATAAAATATCTGCTTTTTTAAAAGCAGCTTCTTTAATTAAATTTATAATTTTTTGTGTATTAAGGTCTGGCCGCCCCGCGGTAATTTCCGGCTGGGCGCAGGCAAATTTTATCAGCACTTTGCATCTCTCCGGTTTGCGTTTATATGTTTATGATGTTATTATAACAAATAAAGGCATGTAATACCATACAAATGGAGGCGATAAGCAATGCCGAAGCAGAAAAAAACCAATGCTGCACGCATTTTGGACGAAAAGAAAATAGAATACACTCTGATTGAATACGCAGTGGATGAAGAACATCTTGATGCCGTTCACGTTGCCCGGGAAGTAGGGCTGCCGCCGGAACAGGTTTTTAAAACCCTTGTTGTGCGCGGCGATAAGACAGGACCTGTTTTTGCGGTTATTCCCGGCAACGGCGAACTTGATTTAAAGGCTCTTGCCAAAGCAAGCGGCAACAAAAGGGCAGAGATGGTTCATTTAAAAGAAGTGCTGCCGCTGACAGGATATATCCGCGGCGGATGCTCTCCGCTTGGCGCGAAAAAGAATTACCCGGTTTATCTTGACGAAACCTGCATTTTGTGGGATAAAATTGCCATCAGCGCAGGGCTGCGCGGTATGCAGATTTTTTTAAACCCTGACGATTTGGTTAAGGCAACAGGTGCAGTTGTAGTAAACATTATTCATTCCTGAACGTGTAAATACTTGCCCAAAGTACATAAATATGCTATTATGACTCCATGGAAAGATGAAAGGATGGCTTTTATGTTATTTTTAAGTACACGCGGCAAAACCGACCTTGTTTGCAGTGCCCACGCCATAACGCGCGGCATGGCAGATGACGGCGGGCTTTTTGTGCCTCAGAAATTTGTAGCTGTTCCGCTTGAAGATATTATTGCTTTGCATAATTTAAGCTATCAGGAGCGTGCGGTAAAAATTATTTCGCTGTTCTTAACTGATTATTCCGAAGAAGAACTTGCAGATGCCGCTGCCAGAGCTTATGACGCAGCTAAATTCGGCAGCTGCCCTGCACCGGTTGTGCAGGTTAACGACAACACAGACGCGCTTGAATTGTGGCATGGGCCTACGTCTGCTTTTAAAGATATGGCGCTTCAGATTTTGCCGCTGCTTTTAACCAAGGCAATTGCAAAAACTGGTGAGCAGCATAAAATTGTTATTTTAACCGCAACCTCCGGTGATACCGGCAAGGCTGCACTGGAAGGCTTTGCTGATGTTGACGGCACGGAAATAATTGTATTTTACCCCGAAAGCGGCGTAAGCGATATTCAGAAACAGCAGATGGTAACGCAGGCCGGCAAAAATGTGCATGTATTTGCCGTTAAAGGCAATTTTGACGACGCCCAGACCGGGGTAAAACAAATTTTTGCCAATGCCGGTTTAAACGAAGAAATTGCCGCTCAGGGCTGCGCTTTAAGTTCTGCCAACTCCATTAACTGGGGCCGCCTTGTACCGCAGATTGTCTATTATTTCAGCGCATACAGCGACGCAGTGGCAGCAGGGCGCATTAAAGCCGGTGACGAAATTAACTTTGCCGTGCCGACAGGCAACTTCGGCGACATTCTGGCAGGCTATTATGCCAAAATGATGGGTTTGCCGGTACACAAATTTATTTGCGCATCCAACAGCAATAATGTACTTACCGATTTCATCAACACCGGCATTTATGACAAACGCCGTGAATTTAAAAAGACCATTTCGCCGTCTATGGATATACTGGTTTCCAGCAATCTGGAACGCCTGCTGTACAGCGTAACCGACGAAGATTCCGAAAAAGTAACGGAATGGATGCAGCAGCTTAACACCGAAGGCGTATACAACGTAGGCGAAAAAATACACAAAAAAATTACTTCTGCTTTCTTTGGTGCGTGGGTGGACGAACAGGAAACTGCCGAAACCATCAGACGTGTTTACAACGACAGCAAATACCTGCTTGACCCGCATACTGCCGTTGCCTGGAGAGCATGCGAAAAATATCGCCTTGTAACAAGCGATGACAGATATGCAGTTGTTGTTTCAACCGCAAGCCCGTATAAATTCAGCGGCAGCGTTTATGAAGCGGTTAAAAACGGCGGCGAAGAATTACATTCTTTTGACGCTTTGCATAAACTGCACGAGCTTACCGGCGTGCCTGTGCCGGAAAAAATGCTTCAGCTTGAAAATATGCCGGTTCTGCATAAAGAAGTTATTGAGCCGGAAAACATGGCGGAAGCAGTTAAAAACAGCATTTAGTTTTATTATGGCATTGCCCTTTGCGGCCGTGCCATTTTATTTTTATGCAGGTTTTAAAACCTGCGGCGTGGTATTTAACGTGCAGGTATGTTATAATATAAAAGATAGTAAACTGTGAGCAAAGACAGTAAGTCTTGCAGCATTGGAGGATGTGGCATGGCTGATAAGGAAATTTTGCAGGCCAACGAAAAGGCTAACGAAGAAGCCGCAGGCGGAGCAGCACCGGAAGAAATAGGCGACGTGCAGATTGCCGATGAAGTGCTGAGCATTGTGGCTAGCCTTGCTGCCCAGGAAGTTGAAGGCGTGGCAGGCATGAACGGCGGTTTTGCCGGAGATTTGAGTGAATTTTTAGGCAATAAAAATGTCTCAAAAGGCGTGCGCGTTACGGTAGAAGGGCATGTTGTAAGTGTTGAAGTGTATGTAAACATTGAATACGGCGGCTGCATACCGGAAATAGCTTTGGAAATTCAGGAAAAAGTACGCGAAGCCATTGAAGACATGACGGGATACGAAGTTAAAATTGTTGACGTACATGTGCAGGGCGTGCAGCGCCGCCATAAAACAGAACTTGAACAGAGTCTGGAAGCGTCTGATAATAATTAAACTCATTGGGAGGGAAAATCAATGGGAATTCCTGACAGAATAATTTTGACATTATATACATTTTTAATGGCAGTTGTTGCCGTACTTGTAGTTTTATGTAGCCTCAGCATTATTTCGCAGGCTGCAATTAATCAGTTTCTGGCAACCATTCCCGGCAACTGGGAGTATGCCGTCGGCGGCATTATAATCCTTCTGGTAAGCCTGCGCCTTTTAATTGCCGGCATAGGCGCAACCGGTGTAAGCTCCTTAATTTTAAAAAGCAGCGATGCCGGTAAAATTTTTGTAGGCAAAAACGCTATTGAAGATTATATTTGTGAAATTGCACAGGAAGTTTACGGTGTTTACAACGTAAAATGCGATACCAAGCTTGATGATGAAAGCATCAGCGTGCGCATTAACGCTTCGATAGAGCCGGGCATAAATATTCCGGAAACAACGGAAGAAATAAAATACAATGTGCGTGATACCATTAAAAAAGTATTGGGCATGGAAATTAAAGAAATAGAATTGTTCTTTAAACAGATTAAGGCCAAGAATTAGGAAGGGGGC
>OGFJ01000117.1_pt1 | contig 72688 bp, 71 predicted proteins | sample 1570861 | NCBI WGS metagenome assembly OGFJ01 (sample SAMEA2582060, study PRJEB24529) | metagenome | biome: Human gut stool | place: China | collected 2011
GCAGGGAAGAACGCAACAGGGAGATATGGCGTTTATATAATGAAGAACATTTAACGCAGGACTTTCTGGCAAACTTGTTCAGTATAACACAGCCTTCCGTATCGCTGATTGTTAAGCAGATGAAAGCAAAATAAAAAAGGCTTAATCCGGCACATGCCGGGCTAAGCCCTTAAAACAGTTTTTACTTTTAAACCGCGGTGTTAAGCTGCGGTTTTATTTTTTTGCAGCTTCAATAGCTTTGTTGCAGTCGGCAATGAAAGCGTCAACATCAATGCCGTGGGCAGCAGCGCCCTGGCCGATGCTTTCAAAATGGGATGCCATGCAGCCAACGCAGCCGAGGCCGTATTCTGCAAAAACTTCTAAAATTTCAGGATGGTTTTGAACGGCATCAATAATGCCGGTATCTTTGGTAAGCATATTTAATAATCCTCCTTAAAGCATAAATGCTAAATTATTTACTTTTTGCCTTTCGGCTTTTTTATTATACCACAGTTTGGCAAAAATAAAAGTTGCTTTAGGGTAACTTGCTTAAAAATATTTTTGGCGGCTGGTTAATTTACAAAAAAGTGCATTAATATGCATAATAATATTGTTTTTTAACTTAAAGTGGGGTATAATGGTGTAAAGTGGGGAAAAGAGGAGGAGAGTGCCGCTATGTTAATGGGTGAATATCAGCATACTATTGACGTAAAAGGCCGCCTTTTCATGCCCGCAAAGCTCCGTGAAACCCTCGGCGGCAGTTTTATTATCAGCAAAGGGCTGGATGGCTGCCTGTTTGTATATGATAAAAATGAATGGCATAAGCTGGAACTTAAACTTAACGCTTTGCCGATGACGAATAAAAATGCCCGTACTTTCAGCAGGTTTTTCTTCAGCGGCGCAGCCGAAGTAGAATGTGACAAGCAGGGGCGTGTACTGCTTCCGGCAAGCCTGCGTACTTTTGCCGGGCTTGAAAAAAACGCGGTAATAGTTGGCGTAGGCAGCAGGGCTGAAATTTGGGATGCAGCCCGTTGGCAGGAATATAACGCAGTTAATGCCGAAGATGCCGACGCTGTGGCAGCGCAGCTTGCTGATATGGATATAGGTATTTAAAATGGCAGCAAACGAATTTAAGCATAAAAGCATTTTGCTTGATGAAAGCGTTAAATGGCTTATAACAAATAAAGACGGCGTTTATGTGGACTGCACTATGGGCGGTGCCGGACATTCCTTCGGGTTTGCTTCGCAGCTTAACGGGGACGGAATGCTTATAGGCGTTGACCAGGACGAAGATGCCATTGCCGCATCAAAAAAACGCCTGGCTTCGTGCAAATGCCGGATAGCCACCGTAAAAAGCAATTTTAAAGATTTTGATGCTGTGCTTGACAGCCTTAATATAGAGCAGATTGACGGTATCTTTTTTGACCTTGGTGTTTCAAGCTATCAGCTGGATACGCCGGAACGCGGTTTTTCGTATATGCACGACGGGCCGCTTGACATGCGCATGGATAAAAGCGCGAAGCTGAGCGCGGAATATATTGTAAATAATTATTCCGAAAGCGAGCTTGCTGATATTATTCACCGTTACGGTGAGGAACGCTGGAGCAAACGCATAGCTGCTTTTATTGCGGCAGAGCGCAAAAACAAACATATTTCCACCACTTTTGAACTGGTGGAAATTATAAAAAAAGCTATACCCAAAGGTGCCAGAATGGATGGGCCGCACCCGGCAAAAAGAACTTTTCAGGCACTGAGGATTGAAGTTAACAATGAACTCGGCATACTGCAAAAAACAATGGAAAATGCTGTGGCAAGGCTTAAAACAGGCGGAAGAATTGGTGTAATAACCTTTCATTCACTGGAAGACAGAATTGTAAAACAAACTTTTGCAGCGCTTGCCAAAGGCTGCATTTGCCCGCCGCAGTTTCCGGTATGTGTGTGCGGCAGAAAACCGCAGCTGAAAAAAGTGGGGAATATTGTGCCGCCTGCGGAAGAAATTGAAGAAAATCCGCGTGCGCGCAGTGCAAGGCTTAGGTTTGCCGAGAAATGCTGATAAATATTGATGGAGGAAAACGCTATGTTAGCCAGAAAGTATGATGAATATGCATGGGAATTGGAAGAACAACAAGAAAATACTGTACGGCAGACAGCGTATGTAAAAAGGCCCAAACAGCGCAATTTAAAACTTATGCGCCGCCGTATTGCTGTGGTGGCAGGAATTTTGCTGGCTACTTATTTTGCATGCGTTGTACGCAGCGAATGCCTTATTTCCAAAAGCAATGAGCTTGTAGCCTTAAAACAGCAGGAAGCGGCTTTGATGCTGGAAAACAGCGAGGAACGCATTGTTGTTGAGCAGCTTAAGGGGCCTGAAAGAATTACCTCTATTGCAGAAAAGCAGCTTGGCATGCAGGTAGCGCGCAACAATATTTATGTTAAAGCAGATAAAGGTAAAATTGCTTATGACGGTTATGCTTATGCAAAGTAAAAAACATAGCCTTCTTAAGCAAGATATGGTATAATAATATAAAATTTTATGGGAGGCAGCCTGAGTGTATTAAGGCTGCCGTTTCACTTTTGGAGGTATCCGGATGGAAAAGAATTTACAGGATTTGCTGAAGCTGCTGCCGGACGCAGAAGTTACCGGCGCGGCTGGCAAAACCATTACTGATATAACTGCCGATTCCCGCGTTGTTGTACCGGGAAGTTTATTTATCTGCCTGAAAGGCGCAACCGTTGACGGGCATAAATTTTTACAGCAGGCGCATGAAAAGGGCGCTGTGGCAGCCATTGTTGAAGATGCTGCTGCATGCCCGGAAGGCATGACGCTGATTAAGGTAAACGATACCAGAAGGGCCATGGAGTTAGTGACCCCTTATTTTTTTGACTATCCCGGCAAAAAAATGCGCATGATTGGCGTTACCGGAACTAACGGCAAAACAACTACCACCAATATTATCAGGCTTATTCTGCGCAGGGCGGGATATAAGGTTGGCATGATTGGTACCATTAATATTATGATTGAAGACGAAGAAACCGTTTCGCATAATACAACGCCGGATATTGTTGATTTGCAGAAAACTCTGTATAAAATGCAGCAGTGCGGGTGCGATTATGTGGTAATGGAAGTTTCGAGCCACGCTTTGGCCTTAAAACGTGTTGCCGGTATTGAATATGATACGGCTGTTTTAACAAATATCACGCAGGACCATCTGGATTTTCATAAAACTTTTGAAAATTACCGTGATGCCAAAAGCCTTTTGTTTGAATACCTGGCAGGCGGTACCAAGGAAGGCAAAACTGCCGTGCTTAACATGGATGACCCCAGCAGTAAAATTATTGCCGCACGCACTAAAGTGCCGGTAATTACTTACGGCGAAAGCAAGGATTACGATATTTATCCCATCAGTTTTGACGTGCAGGCAAAACAAATGGCATTAAAGCTGCATACGCCTGCCTGCGAGATGGATTTGGTGCTTAAAATTACGGGTGAATTTAACGTATATAATGTAATGTCTGCCGTGGGAGCAATGCTTGCCGAAAAGATTGACCCGAAAATTATTATGGACGTGCTTGACGGCTTTGACGGCGTGCCTGGGCGTTTTCAGCTGGTAGAGGCAGGGCAGCCCTACACCGTAATTGTGGATTACGCCCATACCCCGGACGGACTTGAAAACGTGCTGAAAACTGCGCGCGGCATTACTCGCGGCAAACTTTGGGTTGTATTTGGCTGCGGCGGTGACCGCGACAACAAAAAACGCCCGATTATGGGACGCATTGCGCTGGAACTTGCGGATAATGTTGTTGTAACTTCCGATAACCCGCGTACCGAAGACCCGGAACTTATTATTGATGAAATTGAAACTGCTCTTAAGGAAATTCCGGCAGGCAAAACCAGCGTGCGTTTAAGCGACAGGCGCGAAGCAATTAACTATGCCCTTGCACATGCCGCCGCTGATGATGTTGTTTTAATTGCCGGCAAAGGGCATGAAAATTATCAGATAATCGGTCATGAAACCATTCATTTTGATGACCGTGAAGTAGTGCAGGAATACTGGCAGAACAAAAGGTGATATGATGTTTGATTTGCAGGAAATACTGGCGGCAACGGGAGGAAGCTGCCGCAGTTTGCAGAAAGTTGAATTTACCGGCATTAATACGGACAGCCGCACCATTAAAAGCGGAGAACTGTTTGTAGCTTTAAGCGGCGAAAATTTTGACGGCCATAACTATTGCGCCAAAGCACTGGCACTTGGGGCGGCTGGCGTACTTGTAAGCCATAATGTTGAAGGCTTGCCGCAGGATGCCGTTGTTATAAAAACAGATGACACTTTAAAAGCATATCAGCTTATTGCTAAAGCCTGGCGTGATAAGCAGAAAAATTTAAAGGTTGTTGCGGTAACCGGTTCCAACGGTAAAACATCAACCAAAGATTTGATTGCAGCCTGCCTTGCCTGCAAGTATAATGTTGTTAAAACGGAGGCCAATTTTAATAACGAAATAGGGCTTCCCAAAACATTGCTGAACATTAAAAACGATACGGAAATTGCCGTTGTGGAAATGGGCATGCGCGGGCTGGGGCAGATAAGCGCCCTGTGCAAGCTGGCAAGCCCCGACGCTGCCGTTGTAACAAACGTTGGCGAAACACATATGGAACTTTTGGGCAGTATGGAAAATATCGCCAGAGCCAAAAGCGAAATTGTTGAGAATTTAACGGCGCAGCAGTTTGCGGTGCTTAATAACGACGATGCTTTTGTGCGCCGCATGGCAGATAAAACCGCAGCCAAAGTTATAAGCTACGGCTGTACGGAAGAAGCCGGCGTATATGCGCAGAATATTAAACTTACGGCTGAAGGCAGCGAGTTTGACTGCGTTTGTGCCGCAGCAGGCGAAAAAGAACATATCGTGCTTCCGCTTTTGGGCGAGCATAATGTTTATAACGCGCTGGCAGCTATTGCTGTGGCAGCTGTATTTAATGTTCCGCTGGTGCAGATAAAAAATGCTTTAAAAAATGTGCGCCTTACTGGCAAACGCCAGGAATTTATGCAGTTTGGCAGCGTAACGGTTATTAATGATGCCTATAATGCCAGCCCTGCCTCTATGGCAAGTGCTTTAAAAACACTGCATGCCGTAAAAGATGCCAAAGGCGGCAGAGCGGTTGCCGTGCTGGCCGATATGCTGGAGCTTGGCGCGCTTTCCGTGCAGGCACATAAGGAAGTTGGCGAAATGGCCGCTGCCGAAGGCGTTGATGTGCTTATTACCTACGGCATGGAAGCAGTACATACAGGACGCGCAGCGCAGGAAAAAGGCGTAAAAACCTTTATTTGCCATGACCGTGCGGAAGCAGCCAAAATTTTAAGCGGCATTTTACGCAATGATGATATAATTTTACTCAAAGGCTCTCATTCCATGCAGGTTGATGGTTTGATTGACCTTGTTCTGAAAAAATAAAATCCGGAGTGTTGGATAAATGACAATTAATCTTCTTGGTGCACTGGCTACGGCGTTTATTATCTGTGCCGTAACCGGGCCGAGTTTTATTTCGGTTTTGCATAAACTGAATTTTGGGCAGAGCATCCGCGAATGCGGCCCGAAAGAACACATGAAAAAAAGCGGCACGCCTACTATGGGCGGCATTATGATGCTGCTGGCAATTCTGGTTGCCGTTGCCGTATGGTGCAATTTTACACCGGCGTTGTGCATTGCGCTGCTTTTAACCTTCGGCCATGCGCTGATTGGTTTTATTGACGATTATATTAAAGTTGTAATGAAACGCAACCTTGGCCTTACTGCTGCCCAGAAGTTTTTTATGCAGTTTGTACTGGCAGGGGCGTATGTTTATTATATTGAAACCCATGTGCAGTCTGATTTAAGCATAGCCATACCCGGTACGGAATATATGCTTCCGTTAGGTTGGTTATATTACGTGCTGGTATTTTTGCTGCTTGTGGGTACAACCAACGCCGTAAACCTTACCGACGGGCTTGATGGGCTTGCGGCAAGCGTTACGCTGCCTGTAACGGTTGCTTATGCGTTTATTGCCTATAACACCGGCCATACCGATTTAAGCGTATTTGCGCTGGCCATTACCGGTGCGTGCCTCGGCTTTTTGCTGTTTAACCACCATCCGGCCAAAGTGTTTATGGGCGATACCGGTTCGCTGGCAATAGGCGGCGGTGTTGCGGCGCTGGCGCTGCTTACGCATACAGAACTTTTGCTTGTAATTCTCGGCGGCATTTACGTTATGGAAGCAACATCTGTAATAATGCAGGTTACTTATTTCCGCCTTACGGGCGGCAGGCGTATTTTCCGCATGACGCCGATACATCATCATTTTGAACTTGGCGGATGGAAAGAAACCAAAATTGTAAAACGTTTTTTTGCCGCAAGCTGCCTGCTGTGCATTGCGGGTGTTTTGCTGTGGCTTAACGGAAACGGAGGATTTTAATTTTGAGTAAGGCTGTACTTGTTTATGGCATAGGCATCAGCGGCTGCGGCGCTGCGGATATTCTGGCACGCCAGGGCAAGCGTGTGCTGCTTTATAATGATGCCGGGCATGAGGTTGATGCAGATTTAAAAGAACTGCTTGCCAAAAGCGGCGGGCAAATTGTAATAGGCAAAAAAGAAGGTCTGCTGGACGATGTGGAAGAAGTAATCCTTTCACCGGGAATCAGCATGGAAAACCCTTTAGTGCAGGAAGCGCTGAACCGCGGCATTAATGTAACCGGCGAGGCGGAACTTGCTTACCGCAATTATAACGGGCATATTGTTGGCATTACCGGCACCAACGGCAAAACAACAACCACTATTTTAATAGGCGAAATGCTGGCAACGCTGCCGTGCGTAACCAAGGTGGGCGGTAATATCGGCATGGCGCTTACCAAGGAAGTTGAAACCATGCCCGAAAATTCCTGGCTGGCAGCTGAGCTTTCCAGTTTTCAGCTGGAAACGGTGCAGAACTTCCGCGCGGAAATTGCCGTTATTTTAAATTTAACGCCCGACCATTTAACGCGCCACCATACAATGGAGGCTTATGGTGCGGCCAAATGCAACATTTTTAAAAACCAGCATCCGGAAGACATAACACTGCTTAATTTTGATGACCTTGTTGTTAAAAGCTGGGGCGGGCTTGTGCCGGGCAGGTTGTGCTGGTTCAGCCGCAGGGAAGTTTTGCCGCAGGGCATTTATATGCAGGACGGCGATTTTGTTATTGCCTGGAACGATACCAGAGAAGTTATCTGCAACAGGAAAGATTTGCAGATTTTTGGCGGGCATAACGAAGAAAACGTGCTGGCTGCTATTGGCGCGGCGTTTTTTGCAGGTGTTGAACCCTGTAATATTGCAGAAGTGCTGAAAAACTTTAAAGGTGTTGAACACCGCATTGAATATACGGCGACAATTAACGGCGTACGTTATTATAATGATTCCAAAGCAACCAATACAGATTCTACCATTAAGGCGCTGGAAGCGTTTGACGGGCATTTAATTTTAATTGCCGGCGGGCGCGATAAACTTACTCCGCTTGAAGAAATGATGCAGCTTGTAAAAACAAAGGTTGATACGCTGATTTTGCTTGGCGAAGCGGCAGAGCGTTTTAAGGAAGCGGCTGAAAAAGCAGGCATCAGCGATATACGCATGGTAACTTCCATGAAGGAAGCTGTGGAGCTGGCGCATAAAACGGCTGTTAAACCGCAGACGGTGCTTTTATCTCCGGCGTGCGCATCCTTTGATATGTTTACAGGCTTCCCGGAGCGCGGGCGCTGCTTTAAACAGATAGTTGCGGAACTTTCGGCTGCGGAGGAAAAATAAAGTGAAGGTTATACTTTCCGGCGGCGGTACAGGCGGGCATATTTACCCGGCGCTTACCATTGCCGACCAAATAAAAAAACTTCGCCCTGATGCGCAGATTATTTTTGTAGGCACACAGCAGGGGCTTGAAAAAAATATTATTCCGCGCTACGGTTATCCGCTGCGCTATATTGAAATAGCCGGTTTTAAACGCAGCCTGAGTTTTGACACGCTGCGTTCCTTCGGCAAACTGTTTACAGGGCTGATTGGCGCAAACAGCCTTATCAGCGAAATAAAGCCGGACCTTGTTATTGGTACCGGCGGCTATGTATGCGGGCCGGTAGTGCTTTTGGCGGCTCTGCGCGGCATTCCGACAGCAATTCAGGAGCAGAATGCCATGCCGGGCGTTACCAATAAGATTTTGGCACGCTTTGTAAAAAAAGTGTTTTTGGGTTATCGTGAGGCTGAAAAATATTTTACGGGCAAATCGCGTAAAATATATACCGGCAACCCTATCCGCAGTGAAATTCTTTCTAATAAACGCAGTGAAGCGATAAAATTTTTCGGGCTTGACCCGGAAAAACAAACCATTCTGGTATCCGGCGGCAGCCGCGGCGCACAAAGCATTAACAAGGCCATGCTTTATGTTGAACAGGCGCTGAGCGGCAGGCATGATGTGCAGGTACTGCATGCCACCGGCGAAGCCAATTACGAAGAATATATTAAGGAGCTTAACAAAAAAGGCTCTGTTGAAGATAATATAGTTGTCAAGCCTTATCTGCATGATATGCCAATGGCACTGGCGGCGGCAGATTTGGCGGTGTTCCGTGCGGGAGCAATAGGCCTTGCGGAACTTACGGCAAAGGGCGTGCCTTCGGTTTTAATTCCGTACCCTTATGCAACTGCCAACCATCAGGAGTTTAACGCCCGTGCGGTAGAGGCTGCCGGTGCGGCCAAAGTTATTTTGGATAAAGAACTTACAGGCGAGAAACTGCTTGAAGAAATAGAGCATTTATTAATACGCAGCGAAGATTTGCAGAAAATGAAAAAAGCTGCCAAAAGCCTGGGCAGGCCCGGTGCGGCGAAGGAAATTGCGCAGCAGGCGCTGCAGCTTGTAAAAAATTGAGCAGGGAGGATTTTAAATGCTTTCGGGAATACACAATATTCATTTTATTGGTATTGGCGGCGCCGGAATGAGTGCTTTGGCACATGTGCTTTGCGAACGCGGCTTTCATGTATCCGGTTCGGATAAAAATGCCGGCGGCATCTGCGAGAAGCTGAAAGCGCTGGGAGCGGTTGTTTATCAGGGGCATGCTTCCGGGCAGGTAAATGGTGCGGATGCGGTTGTTATTTCGTCTGCCATCCATCCGGATAATTGTGAGCTGGTGGCAGCCAAAGAGCAGGGCATAAAGGTTATGCACAGGTCGGACGTATTGGCAGAGCTGCTTAACCATGCCGACGGCGTGGCTGTTGCGGGTGCGCACGGCAAAACAACAACCAGCGCCATGTTAAGCTGCATAGCGGCGCAGGGCGGCATAGACCCTACCATTGTTATCGGCGGTGAAGTAACAAGCCTCGGCGGCAATGCACGCAGCGGCAAAGGCCGTTATGTAATTGCCGAGGCGGATGAAAGCGACGGTTCGTTTTTGAAGTTTTATCCGCTGTATGCGCTTGTAACCAATATTGAAAACGACCATATGGACCATTACGGCAGCGAAGAAAATATTTATGCTGCCTTTAAGCAGTTTGTGGGCAGCGTAAAACCGGGCGGCGCGGCAGTGCTGTGCATGGATAACCCCAAGCTCCGCCGCCTGGCGCAGGAAACCGAAACCCGTGTTATCAGCTACGGCATTGATGATGAACAGGCCGATTACGTAGCCAAAGATATTGTTTACCATACCGGCGGCACGGATTATAAAGTTTATAAAAACGGCAGTTTGTTTGCGGAAGTTCAGCTGATAGTTCCCGGCAGGCACAATGTGCTTAATTCGTTGGGCGCGCTTGTTTGCGCTGTTGAAATGGGCATAAAAACGGACAGCATTTTAAAAGCACTTAAGGAATTTACCGGTGCGCACCGTCGTTTTGAAACCAAAGGGCGCGTTGACGGCGTATGGGTTGTTGATGATTATGCGCATCATCCCACGGAAATAGGCGTAACCTTAAAAGCTGCGCTGCAAACGAAGCCGCAGCGTTTAATCTGCGTTTTCCAGCCGCACCGCTATACGCGCACCCAGCTTTTGTTTAATGAGTTCTGCGCCTGCTTTAAAGGCTGCGATAAACTTATAGTAACCGATATTTACGCGGCCAGCGAAGACCCAATTGAGGGCGTAAACAGCCAAAAGCTTGCCGAAGGCATTAAGAAAACTTCGGGCGTTGATGTTGAGTATGTGCCGTCAATGGCGGATATAGAAAGTTATCTTGCGGCAAATGCCCGCACCGGTGATTTGGTTATGACTATCGGCGCAGGTGATGTATATAAAGTTGGCGAAGCATTAGTAGCAGATTTGCAAAGGAGCAATGAAAATGTTTAACAAAAATCAGGTAGTTGCAGTTGTAATGGGCGGGCCTTCCGCAGAACGTGAGGTTTCTTTAAATACCGGCGCAGCCATTGCCAATGCGCTGAGAGAATATGGTTATACCAATGTTGTTGAAATTGACCTTGACCCGCGCAATTTCGGTAAACAGCTTGCCGAAAGCAAAGCAGAAGTTGTTTTTAACGCTGTGCACGGACTTTACGGCGAAGACGGACGTTTGCAGACTTTGCTGGAAATACGCGAGATGCCTTATACCGGCAGCGGCATGATTGCCAGCGTATCCTGCATGGACAAGGTTATTACCAAACGCATGCTGCGCGATGCAGGCATTTCCACCCCGGCCTGCCTGATTGTTAATAAAAAGGAAAGCGGCATAAAAGAAAAGATTATGCAGCGTTTCAGCCTGCCGGTAGTTATTAAACCTGCAAGCCAGGGTTCCAGCATCGGCGTGGAAATTGTTAAAGAAGAAAAACAGCTTGATGAAGCGCTTGCAAACGCTTTTAAATATTCCCGCGATATTCTGGTGGAAGAATTTATCGGCGGCAAGGAACTTACCGTTTCCATGATGCAGAAAGACGGTGAAGTGGTTGCCCTGCCTGTTATTCACATTGCCCCGCATTCCGGTATGTATGATTATCATTCCAAATATACAAAAGGCGCAACGGAATATATTTGCCCGGCAGATTTGAATGAAGAAACAACCAAAAAAGTGCAGGAAATAAGCAAACAGGCTTATGAAGTTTTGGGCTGCAGCGGCGTTGCCCGTGCCGATGTTATGCTTGATGAAGCAGGCAACGGCTATGTGCTTGAAATTAATACCGTACCCGGCATGACCGCAACCAGCCTTGTTCCTAAAGCGGCAGCTGCGGCAGGAATTTCTTTCCCCGAATTGTGCAATATTATTTTACAGTCCGCATCAGTTAATAATAAATAATTTACTTAGTAACCAAGAATATTTTTAAGAGGTGTTAAAGGTGCAATCGACACGCGAACGTTTAAAAGCAAACCGTAAAAAGCGGCGGTTACGCCTTTTGCGCCTGTTTTTTATTGCAGCCGTTATTATAGGCGCGCTTGCCGGGGCATGGAGATGGGCTACTTCCCCGGGAACGGCCTTTGGCAGCATTGTTATTGAAGGTACATCACAGCTAACGCAGAGCGAGCTTTTAAGTATGTGCGGCACACAGGAACCGGTTAATTTATTTGTTGTTTCGCCTTCGGCAATAGAAAAAGCCATTGCCAATGACGTGCGTTTTGAAAAGGCAGAAACAGAATATTTCTGGCCGGGTGTGCTTGTGGTGCGCGTAAAAGAACGGATACCGGCGCTGTACATTGCCTGCTCGTATAAAGGTTATGCGCAGGTAGATTACAACGGCGTTGTAATGAGCGTCAGCGACGGTATTAAAGAGGCTGACGCCCCTGTGCTTTCCGGCGTTGTAACCGGCAATATATTTTTTGGCGACACGATTAAAGAAAAAAACGTGCTTGAAATTTTAAGCTTTTTAAGCAAGCTTGATAAGGAAGTAACCGATTCTATCTCCGAAATTGCTGTTGACGGCAGCAATAATGTTAAGTTTAACCTGCGCTACGGTTATCCGATTCTTTTGGGGAATGCAGATAACATTTCTGATAAGCTGGATATTTTTATTACGGTTTTCAATGATATAAAAACAAAAAATATTAGAGCTGAATATATTGACTTAACCTTCGCAAAGCCTTATATTAAGTTAAGGCAGAAAGCCTGATATTTTTGAAAGGAATTTGAAAATTTATGTTAGCAAATAAACATGCCAAAATAATGCTTGTACTGGTTTTTGCCGTTTTGGGCTTTATGCTGGCAACTCAGATAAAAACTACCGAACGGCAGAAAACCATTAATGTCCAGCGTGCAGAAGAATTAACCGAGCGCCTGCGTGTTGTGGAACAGCAGCGCGACGATTTGGCCAGGGAAATTGAAAAATTGCAGGCCAATAACAGCAGCGACAAGGTTTTGGAAAACGAACTGGAACGTTTGAAGGAATTTGCCGGTGAAGTTCCGCTGGAAGGCAAGGGTATCCAGTTAATTCTTGATGACAGCAAAGTAACGGCGCAGGTTGGCGAAAATCCCAATTTGTATATTATTCATGACGATGACCTGCTGCGCGTAATTAACGAACTGCGTGCTGCCGGTGCAGAAGCAATTTCCATTAACGGCGAAAGGCTTGTTTCAACCAGTGAAATACGCTGCGCAGGGCCTACGCTTTCGGTAAATAACAACCGCAGTGCACCGCCTTACGTAATACTTGCCATTGGCAATCCTTCAAATCTTGCCAGTGCCCTTAAATTAAGGGGCGGCGTGCTTGATACCTTTAAGTTCTGGGGTATTCAGGCAGAGCTTACCATGCCGGAAGTTGTAAAAATACCTGCTTTTAAAGGCCGCCGCACTTTTGAATATGCTCAGGCAGCCGAAGAACATCAGGAAACGGCAAAGGAGGGTAAATAATATGCTCTATGCACTCGCCGGTATTGTAATCGGCTTTGCAGCCGGATGGTATTTTCCCCTGTATCTGCCGTTTGAATATGCCCGTTTGCTTTCCGTATCGCTGATGGCAGCGCTTGATACTGTTTTTGGCGGTATGCGCTCCAGCATGGAAGGCAAATATGATAATACCGTATTTATTACAGGCTTTTTTACCAATGCTGTTTTAGCAGCGTTTTTGTGCTATTCCGGTATTTTGCTGGGCATAGATTTGTACCTTGTCGGTATTTTGATTTTTGGGATGCGCATTTTTAACAATCTTGCTGCCATCCGCCATCTGTTTCTTAAAAAATAAAATAATTTTTTAATGCAGCAGGAAAAATACCGTTATATGTTGAATACTACTTTGATATCTATGTGATGGAATTTACCCAACTTATTAAGGGGGAATATAAATAATGTTTGAAGAGTTTGAAGAAAAAGGCATGGACAATCTTGCCAATATCAAGGTAATCGGTGTTGGCGGCGGCGGCAACAATGCCGTTAACAGAATGATTTCCGCAGGCGTGAAGGGTGTGGAATTTATTGCGGTAAACTGCGATGCGCAGGCACTTTTGCTTTCCAAAGCACCGACACGTATCCAGATTGGCGAAAAACTTACCAAAGGTCTTGGCGCGGGTGCTAACCCGGAAATTGGTGAAAAAGCAGCCGAAGAAAGCCGCGACCAGATTCTGGACGCGCTGAAGGGCGCAGATATGGTATTTGTTACCGCAGGCATGGGCGGCGGCACAGGTACCGGTGCAGCACCTATTGTTGCCGAATGTGCGCGTGAAGTGGGCGCACTTACCGTAGGCGTTGTTACCAAACCGTTTTCTTTTGAAGGCAAACGCCGTATGAATCAGGCTGAAAGCGGCATTATAAATATCAAAGAAAAAGTTGATACTTTAATTACCATTCCTAATGACCGTTTGCTGCAGGTTATCGACAGAAGAACTTCCATGCTGGAAGCATTCCGCATTGCCGATGATGTTCTGCGTCAGGGCGTTCAGGGCATTTCCGATTTGATTGCGGTTCCGGGTCTTGTTAACCTTGACTTTGCCGATATTAAAACGGTTATGTCTAACGCAGGCTCTGCATTGATGGGTATTGGCATGGCAAAAGGCGACGACGGCGCACGCGCTGCTGCCGAGGCTGCCATTAAGAGCCCGCTTCTGGAAGCATCTATCGAAGGTGCGCGCGGCGTGCTGTTTAACATTACCGGCGGCGCAGAACTGTCGCTGTTTGATGTTACCGAAGCATCCAATATTATTACCGAAGCCGTTGACCCCGAAGCCAATATTATCTTCGGTGCGGTTATCGATGAAACTCTTAAAGACGAAATCCGTGTTACCGTTATTGCTACCGGCTTTAACAAGGAAATGCCGACACATGGCGGCAAACCTTCTATTGTACGTCCGGGCGGCGGTTATCAGCAGCAGCACGATAACGACAGCAATAACAATAAACCGCATATGGGCGGCAGCGGAATTATTCACAAACATTCTTCCGATACGGAGATTCCGCCCTGGATTCGCGGCTGATTTTAACTTAATACTGCATTTAAAGCCTCTGCTTATGTTAGCAGAGGCTTTCTATATTTTGGGGTAAAAATTGCTTGCGATTTTAAATATACACAATATCTTGTTTCTTTTAAGTTGGCGTTATGTTATAATATAAGTGCTTATCCAACAAATACAAGGAAGTGAATGTATGAGATGCCCATTTTGTAATTATAATGACAGCAGAGTTGTAGATTCCCGTTCGGTTGATGACGGCGCTTCTATCCGCCGCAGGCGTGAATGCCCCGATTGCGGCCGCAGGTTTACTACTTACGAAAAATACGAAGAAACACCTTTGGTTGTAAATAAAAAAGACGGGCGCCGCGAGCTGTTTGAATCGAAAAAACTTTTGAACGGCTTGATTAAGGCTTTTGAAAAACGCCCGATTTCTTATGAAAAAATTAAGGAAATGGCAGACCATATTGAGCGCGAACTGCGTATGCGCGGTGAATCGGAGGTGCGCAGCGAAGTTATTGGCGAGCTTGTTATGAACCATTTGGAAAAAACAGACCAGATTGCTTACGTACGTTTTGCTTCTGTTTACAGGCAGTTTGCCGATGTAAACAATTTTATGCAGGAATTGCAGCGTATTATTAATAACAACGAAAATAAGGAACGGAGTGACGCCGAGCATGAAAATTCGTAAACGCGATGGGCGTATTGTAGCGTTTGATGACAGCAAAATAACGGATGCTATTTTTGCAGCGGCACAGGCTGTTGGCGGTGCAGACCGCGAAATGGCGGTGGAAATTACACTGTGCGTATTAAAATGCCTGAAAGCAGAAAACAGGGAAATTGTTGATGTTGAGCATGTGCAGGATATTGTTGAAAAGGTTTTAATAAAAAAAGGCCATGCCAAAACGGCAAAATCTTATATTTTGTACCGTGCCAAACGTACGGATATCCGTAATGCACGCAGCGAACTGATGGATACCGTGGCAGAAATTTTAAAGGAAACCGACCGCGACAACGCTAATATTTCCAATTCGCCATCGGCTAAAATGCTGCAAATTGCATCGGCTGCCAGCCGCGAATATTATTTGAACCGTGTTATTCCGGAAGAAATGGCGGCGGCGCATAAACGCGGCGATATTCATATTCATGACCTTGATTTTTACGGCAAAACCTTAAATTGCCTGAACATTCCGCTTGGCAGGCTGCTGCATGAAGGCTTTAATAACGGGCATGGCTATATCCGCCCGCCGAAACGCCCGGGTTCTGCGGCTGCGCTGGCTGCTATTGTGCTGCAAAGCAACCAGAACGATATGTTTGGCGGCCAGTCTTTCGGCTTTTTTGATACCGATATGGCCGATTTTGTAGAAGGTGCGGAAGAAAACGAAGTTTTTCAGGCAATGGAAGCGCTGGTTTATAATTTAAACAGCATGCATTCGCGTGCCGGTGCGCAGGTGCCATTCAGCAGCCTTAACCTTGGGCTTGATACCAGCGAAAACGGGCGTAAGGTTACGCGCAATTTGTTAAAGGCTTACGGCAATGGCCTTGGACGCGGCGAAAACCCGATTTTCCCGAACGTTATTTTCCGCGTTAAACGCGGCGTTAATTTAGACCCCGGCGACCCGAACTATGATTTGTTCCAGCAGGCAATAAGCGTTGCTGCAAAGCGCCTGAATCCGACTTTCAGCTTTATGGATACCACCTATAATCGCGATTACGGCGGACAGGTGGCTTATATGGGCTGCCGCACGCGCGTTATTGCCAACCGCCATGGCGAGGAGATTACCACCGGGCGCGGCAATCTTTCGTTTACAACAATTAACCTTCCGCGCCTTGCCATTAAGGCAGAACGCAATATAGACAAGTTCTATCAGATGCTTGACGATATGATGAACCTTGTGGCGGAGCAGCTTTATCACCGTTACCGCGTGCAGTGCAATCTGCGTGTGCGTGACCTGCCGTTCTTGATGGGGCAGGGGCTTTACATGGGCAGCGATAAACTTAAAAAGGATGACCGCATTGAGCCTGCAATTAAAAACGGTACGCTTGCCATTGGCTTTATCGGCCTTGCTGAAACTCTTACTTCGCTGATTGGCAAACATCAGGGCGAAAGCGAAGAAGCTCAGAAGCTGGGGCAGGAAATTATCGGTTATATGCGTAAGCGTGTAGATGAATACTGCGATAAATATGATTTGAATTTCAGCCTTATTGCAACGCCGGCAGAAGGGCTTTCCGGACGCTTTATCCGTATCGACCGCAAGGAATACGGAATTATTCCCGGCGTGACCGATAAAGCGTACTATACAAATTCCTTCCATGTGCCGGTTGGTTATCCAATCAGCGCGTTTGATAAGATGCGCGTTGAAGGACCGTACCATAAATTTACCAACGGCGGGCATATCAGCTATGTAGAGTTTGAATCTTCGCCTGTGCATAATTTGCAGGCCGTTGAAGATGTTCTGCGCCATATGCTGGCATGCGACTGCGGCTATGTAGGCATTAACTTCCCGATTGATTACTGTGAGGACTGCGGCTATACCGGCATTATTGACACCGATTACTGCCCGGTATGCGAAAAGAAGCTTACGCAGATACGCCAGCGTGCTAATTGCTGCACGGAATAAGGAGGCAGGCTATGCTGAGGGTTGCAGGTATTTTAAATGAATCTATCGTAGATGGGCCCGGCATACGTGCGGTAGTGTTCTTTCAGGGCTGCCCGCGCCACTGCGAAGGCTGCCATAACCCGTCTACGCTGCCGTTTGAAGGCGGTACGGAATATACGCCGGAGAATTTGGCGCAGGACGTTATAAAGCGCCTGACGCCTTTGCACCGCGGTATAACCTTAAGCGGCGGCGACCCGCTGGCGCAGGCAGACGGCGTGCTGGAATTTTTGCAGGCAATAAAAAAACTTAAGCCGGAGCTGAACGTATGGTGCTACACCGGTTATGTATATAACGAAGTAAAAAATCTGCCGGTGCTTAAGGAAATTAATATATTGGTGGACGGGCCGTTTATTCTCGCGCAGCGCGATTTGGATTTTCCGTACCGCGGCTCGCGCAATCAGCGTTTAATAGATGTTTCGGCATCTTTAGAAAAAGGTGAAGCAGTGGATTTTGAGTTATAGGAGGGATAACAATGCTGCTTGAATTATTGCAAAAAGGTTACGGCAAGGCAATGAACCTTAACTGTGCCGAAAAAATTCTTTATGGGGCAAACTGGGCTTATAATATGCAGCTGCCGCCGCAGGCACTTAAAATTGCGGCAGGTTTTGGCGGCGGTATGGGTGCAGGTGCTGCCTGCGGCGTGGTTACCGGTGCGTGCATGGTTCTTAGCACACTGTATGTAAAACGCAACGGCAAAGAGGAAGGCTGTAAGGTAAGAGAACTTTGCAAAGAATTTGTAGATACGTTTAAAGCCGAAACAGGCAGTTACGATTGCCGCGAAGTTAAACCAAAGTATTTTGAACCTGAAATTCAGTGTGATAAAGTAGTTTTTAAAGGCGCAGAAATTTTGGATAAAATTGTGGCAAGAGAAGGCTTGGGAAAATAGGAAAAGGTTAAGAATAAACTATAATATTATCATCTAATAACGTCATCACGTTTGTGGTGGCGTTATTTTTTTAGCTGAGTTGCCTAATAATACACTACGGAAGACGCCGCTGTTATTCAGCTTGACAAAAACGTCGCTCCTATTTGCGTCCGCAAACACGACTGCGTTGCGTGTTTGCGCATGATGGCTACAACAATGATTTAGCCGTCGCGATTTTGGTCTGCGCTTTATACCAACAGCATCTTCCGTAGTGTTTGTTGTTTAGTTAAAGCTAATGATAAATGCAAAATGCAGTAGCTTTTAGCTGTAAAGATAAAAATTAACTGCCACGCACCACTGGCAGTGCGGGTTGCCGTAAAACTGCGCCGCCGCGCAAACCTGCCGGCAGGGATAAAGTTTCACCAAGACCAGTAAAAGTTAGACTTACTCTAACGGAAATGTCTTGCGGGGGGGGGTAAAGGTATGGTAAAATTATATTATTAAATTTAGCCTTACTTAAAATTAAAACCCAAGGTGAGATAACGTGGCAGACAACCTGCAAAAAATAAACAAATACACCAATATCATTCTACCCTTCGTATTAATCTGCGTTGACTACATCGCCATTGTATGTGCCGAACAGCTTGCCTTCAACTTCCGTAATTTCTACACTGGAAACCACAGTTTACACATCTCCTGGCTTAACTTTTGGGTAGTATTCCCGCTACTATATTTAATCTTCTTAAATATTGAACAGCTCTACAACCGCCGTGCACAGTTCTGGCAGATAATCCAAAAACTCTTTATCACCAGCTGCTACGCTGTTACAAGCATCATCATATTACTCTATATAGCGCGCATAGCAGGCTCAACCTCAAGAATGTTTATAGCAGTTTTCTGGATATTGAGCTTTATTCTGCTTGTCATCTTCCGCTACATAGTAAAAAAGATACTTGAAAAATATCAGCTGCTGCAAATACCAGTACTCATCATAGGCGCAGGAAAAACAGCAGAACTCTTAGTACAAGGCATTAAAAACGATGCCGGTATGGGCTATAAAATAATAGGACTTTTAGAAGACAACAAAGTAGAAAAAGGAATATTAGAAAACTACCCTGTCTTAGGGAAATTCAGCGACGCAGAACAAGTAATAGCCAAATACAACATCAACCACGTCTTTATAGCAGCACCGGGGTTAGAACAAGGCAAACTGACAAAGCTAATCTACAAAGTACAGCCCTTGGTAAAAAGCATGGGAGTAATACCAAACCTCATAGGCGTACCAATGGGCGGCATAGAAGCAGAAAGCCTGTTCAACGAAAAGCTGATGCTGCTGCGCCTTAAAAACAACCTTGCTCGTCCAATCAACAGATGGATAAAAACAATATTTGACTATGTGCTAACAATAACAGGCACAATAGTCATATCGCCAATATTAATTATTATCGCCTTATGGATATACAAAGACTCACCGGGGCCGGTAATTTTTAAGCATAGGCGTATAGGAAAAAACGGCAAAGAATTTAACTGCTACAAATTCCGCAGTATGTGCGTAGATGCTAAAGAGCGTTTAGAGCAGCTTTTAAAAATAGACCCGGAAGCAAAAGCAGAATGGGAAAAAGACTTTAAGTTAAAGAACGACCCGCGCATCACAAAGAGCGGGGCATTCCTTAGAAAAACAAGCTTAGACGAACTGCCGCAGATATTCAACGTACTAAAGGGAGAAATGAGCCTTGTAGGGCCAAGACCAATCATCAAAGACGAGATGGTAAGGTATGGCGAATACATCAACGACTACCTGATGGTAAAACCGGGTATTACTGGTATGTGGCAGGTAAGCGGCAGAAGCGATACAGATTACAAACAAAGAGTACAGCTTGACAGCTGGTATGTACGCAACTGGAGCGTGTGGCTTGACACAATGCTGTTATGGAGGACGATGAAAATTGTTGCACAGTGCAAAGGAGCATATTAATACAGCTAAAGAGCAGCAACCTGAAACAACAATACTATTTTCCGTACTTATATCCGTATATAAAAAAGAAAAGGCAGAATACCTAAAACAAGCACTGCAAAGCGTAGTTAACCAAACATTAAAGCCAACAGAAATCGTAATAGTAAAAGACGGGCCTTTAACAAAAGAATTAGATGACTGCATAGAAGATTTTCAAAGACAACATTCTAAACTTTTTAAAATATTAACATTCAAGAAAAACAGAGGGCTTGGCTTAGCGCTGAGAGACGGCGTAAAAGCTTGTAAATATGAATACATAGCCCGTATGGATAGCGATGATATATCTAAATTGGATAGGTTTGAAAAGCAGTTTAATTACCTACAAGAACATCCTGAAATAGCGTTATTGGGAACATGGATAACAGAATTTAGCAAAGATGAAAACAATCCTGATACGGTAACTAAACTACCGTGTACACATCAAGATATATTAAAATTCGCTAAAAAAAGAAATCCGTTCAGGCATATGACAATGGTTTTAAAAAAAGAAGCAGTAATAGAAGCTGGAAACTACAGAGATTTTTTATGGTTTGAAGATTATGACTTGTGGGTAAGGATGCTGCAAAAAGGATATATAGTAGCTAACATACCGGAATATCTTGTTAATGTACGTGCAGATGAAAAAATGTTTGCAAGACGTGGTGGCTACCGGTATTTGAAACAAGATTATAGATTTCAAAAATTTTTGCTAAATAGTAAGTTTATAATATGTAAACAATTTATAAGAAATATATTTTATAGAATTATTGTTAGAATAATGCCTAATAAATTAAGAATAATTTTTTATAAGAAGGTATTAAGAAAGTAGTGGATTAAATGCCTAAAGTATCAATAGTGATACCAGTATATAATGCTGAAAAATATTTAAGAAAGACACTTGATAGCGTTATCAATCAAACGCTTAAAGATATAGAGATTATTTGTGTTGATGATGGGTCTATTGATAATTCGTTTAAAATCTTATATGAATACAAAAAATTTGATGACAGAATTATTATTGTAAGCCAATCTAATCAAGGTTCTGGGGCAGCTAGAAATTTTGCCCTGAATTTGGCACATGGAAAATATATTTCTTTTATGGATGCAGATGATTTTTATCCAGATAAAAATGTTTTATCAGATCTGTATGATGCTGCTATAAATTCTAATGCAAATATTGTTGGTGGTTCATTGATTGAGGTTTTGCCAGATTTAAGAATAAGGAAATTTTATAATTCTAACGATCCAAGAGCGTTTAGCAATAATAGCTATGTAAAGTATATTGATTATCAATATGATTATTATTATCAAAGATTTCTGTATTCAAAAGAGTTTCTAAAAACTAATAATATAGTTTTTCCTTTATATAAAAGACATCAGGATGTAGGATTTTTTATTCAAGCTATGATTATTGCACAAAAGTTTCTTGCTTTAAAACGTGCTACTTATTGTTATAGGGTTAACAATAGTAAAATTATTTTGAAAAGAAAAATAATTTTTGAAATAATAAATGCTATTAAAGAAAATATGATTTTAGCCAGAAAAAATAATTTAAAAATATTATATAAAAGGTTACTCATGAGATTAATTAAACAATATATAGTTTTAGGTTTAACAATTGTTTGTTTTAATGAATTTATTACAAAACTTTATGCAAAAATTAAAAAAGATGAACAAAATAAGTATTTTAGATAGTATGGTGAAATAGTATGGTAGTAATTTTGGGAAGAATTTTTAGAAAGTTAGGCAAGTATGGATTCTTAAATTTTATAGCAGATAAAACTTATATAAAAATACTATATCGATTATTTATGAAACAGAAGTTAGATTTAATTCATCCTAAAAGCTTAAACGAGAAAATACAATGGCTTAAATTATACGATAGAAAAGAAATGTATTCTAAAATGGTTGATAAATATACATCTAAAGAATATGTATCAAATATAATTGGGAAAAAATATATCATTCCTACTTATGGTGTGTGGGATAATTTTGATAATATTGATTTTAGCAAGTTGCCAACTCAATTTGTTTTGAAATGTACGCATGATTGCGGAAGTGTTATAGTTTGTAAAAATAAATATAAATTTGATATTGAATTTGCCAGTAAAAGAATAAAGAAGGCCATGTCATTTAATTATTTTTATGTAGGCAGGGAATGGGCATATAAAAATATAAAACCGCGGATTATTGCAGAACAGTATATAGAAGATGCGGATACAAAAGATTTGCGTGACTATAAATTTTATTGTTTCACTGATGTTGTTGATAGTGTATTGGTTTGTTTAGATAGAGTTAGCGGAAATACTAAATTTTATCTTTTTGATAAAAACTGGAATTTAAAAAGATATAACAAATTTGCTAAAGACTTACCTGCTGAATTTACTCTACCTAAACCTAATAATATAGATGAAATGTTTGAAATAGCAAAAAAATTATCTGTAGCATCAGGAGCTCCGTTTTTAAGAGTTGATTTATATAATGCTAACGGAAAAATTTATTTTGGTGAATTAACTTTTTATCCTGATTGTGGTTTGGATAATAATAGATTACCTGAAACAGATTTGTATTTCGGAGGATTGATTAAGTTGCCTAAAAATATTTTTTAAAATCTTATTGTGTATTGCTTAAATAATAAATATGGGAAGTGAAGAATTATTATGCCATTACCTTATGAAGCTGATTTAATTAGATTTTTTACTACTAAAAATAAAGTTAATGCTAAGCTTAGAAATATTGATATGCAAGATAAATATTATACTAAATTGATAAATAGGAATACAAATAATCTCAATAAGGATCAGATGCTAAGAATACATAAAAAATGGGATAAAATTGCTTTTGCTTATAAAATAAATCCAATTTGGTCAAAACTTTATACTAGCAAAACAGGTGTATTTAGCGAAAATTATATACCGAATCCATTGCATTATTATTTTGTAGAGTATAAATTAATTAACTTTGAATATTTAAGAGCTTTTACAGATAAAAATTATTTAGCATTATTGTTTAATGATATAAAACAACCGGATACTGTAATACGTTGTATACAAGGTATTTTTTATCAAGATAATTATACTCGTATTAGTAGAGAGGATGCCATATCCTTTATTAAAGCAGAAGCGATTAATGGCATTGTAATAAAACCAACAATTAGTAGTTGGGGAGGCAGAAATATTGCTTTTTTTCAAGAAAACTTAAGTGAAGAAAGGATAAAACAAGTTATAAATAATTATGGGAAAAATTTCATTGTACAACGTATATTAAAACAGCATAAAGATTTATCTGCAATACATAGTAATTCAGTAAATACTATAAGAATTATTACATTACTAATGAATGGAGAAGTTTGTGTTTTATCTGCTTGTTTGAGAATGGGTGTTGGTAATAATCAAGTTGATAATTTTAGCCAAGGAGGCATTGGTTGTGGAATTAATAAAGATGGAAGATTAAATAAAGTTGGTTATGATCGTAATGGTAATAGAGTAGAAAAACATCCGAACGGTTTTAATTTTGAAGACTGTGTAGTTCCTAATTTTAGAAAAGTAGTTTCTGAAGTAAAGAAAGCAGCTTTAAGAGTACCACAATTTGGTGTAGCTTCGTGGGATTTTGCCGTAGATGAAAAAGGTACGCCTGTACTTATTGAATATAATGTTGGACGTGGTGGAATTGATATACATCAATACAATAATGGACCTCTTTATGGTGATAAAACGGATCAAATAATTGATTATATTTTTAACAATTATCATTTTGAAGATACTACTTTACAATATAATTATTTAGTTTTTCGTGATCATATAACAATTAGTAATGCAAGTAAGGTGATGAAAATAATATGGATAAAAAATACACATCATAATTTGCAAGTTACAAGAATAGGAGATAGAGCTTTTGAAAATGCAAAAGTAAGATATATTATTTTACCTAAGGGACTTTTACATATTGATTATTGTGCGTTTTATAATTGTAGAGAATTAAGTTATATTAAATTGCCAAAAGGATTGTTAACAATAGGTAGAAGTGCTTTTAACGGGTGTAAAAAATTAAAAAATATAAAACTACCTGACAGTATAACCTCAATAGGTAGATATGCTTTTAGTGGTATAAAAGATATTGAAATATATATTCCTTCTACAGTTAATAATATTGACGATAATGCTTTTTATGATTGTAAAAATGTAAAAATTTATGGTAGCAAAGGAACTTATGTAGAAAAATATGCAAAGGAAAGGAAGTATAAATTTATTGAAAAATAAATATAATTCTATTAAATGTAAAATTTACTTTTATTTTAGTCATATTCTTTGATGAAGAATTTATAAATTTATAACAAATCAAGAAGTAATATCATTTCTAAAAAGGGATATAAGTCATGAAATTAACCATAGTAGGTACAGGTTATGTTGGTTTGGTAACGGCTGTTTGTTTTGCCGAAAAAGGGCATATCGTAACTTGTGTAGATGTAGACGAAGAAAAGATAGAAAAATTAAAGCAAGGCATACCAACAATATTTGAAGAAGGTTTGCCGGAATTAATGAGTAAAAACGTTGAGAAATTGATTTTCACAATTAACGATAAAAAGGCTTACGTAGCAAGCGATTGTGTTTTTATTTGTGTTGGTACGCCTGAAAAGCAGGACGGCAGTGCGAATTTAAAATTTGTGTGGAATGTCGTAAAAGATTTAGCCGTAACAGTTAAGTATAGGTGCGTTGTTGTAATAAAATCTACAGTGCCAGTTGGTACAAATTCAAGAATTAGTAAATATTTAGCTGAACATAAACAAATAGGTGCAGAATTTTATGTAGTTTCTAATCCTGAATTTTTATCACAGGGCACTGCTGTGCATGATACATTGTATACTTCACGTATAGTTATTGGTGCAGATGATGATTATGCTAAAAGGCAAATGGAAGAGGTGTATCAAAATTTTGATGTTCCTAAAGTAATAGTTAATCCGCAAAGTGCTGAGATGATAAAATATGCTTCTAATGATTTTCTGGCGCTAAAGATTTCTTACATAAATGAAATAGCCAATTTATGTGAACTTGTTGGCGCCGATGTTAATGATGTTGCTAAAGGTATGGGATTGGATAAGCGCATAGGTGATAAATTTTTACAGGCTGGCATAGGATACGGCGGCAGTTGTTTCCCAAAAGATACTAAGGCATTGCACTGGATTAGCTCTTTTTATGATAAAGAGTTAAAAACTATAAAAGCGGCTATTGAAGTAAATGCTCAGCAAAAGCTTTTGTTGATAAAAAAGGCAAGAAAATATTATGATAGCTTTGAAAATTTAAAAGTTGCTGTTTTAGGTGTAACTTTTAAACCAGGTACTGATGATATGAGAGAAGCGCCTTCTTTGGTAAGTATACCTGTATTTTTAGAAGATGGTGCTAATGTTTATGTTTATGACCCTGTTGGTGAGAATAATTTAAGAAAATTATTTAAGGACAGTTTAAATTATTGCAAAACACCACAAGAAGCGTTATTAAATGCAGACATTTGTTTTATTTTTACTGAATGGCAAGAAATAAAAAAATTAAAGTTTGACGATTTTTCTTTAATGAAAAAAATACTGATACTTGACGGACGTAATTGTTATGATTTAGATAATGTAAAAAAATATCCTGTTATTTATGAATCAATAGGAAGGCAGGCTGTTAAAAATATAAAGTGGTGACAATATTGCAACATTATTTAAAATATAAATTTCTGTTTGAAGAACTTGTAAAAAGAGATTACAAAAAAAGATATAAACGAACTATTTTAGGTATGGCGTGGAGTATTCTTTCTCCATTATTAATGCTTACCGTTATTGCCGTTATCTTCGGCAATTTTTTCGGCAGAAGTATAGAGCATTACGTTATTTACCTTTTTAGCGGACAGGTAATTTTTAATTATTTTACCGAAGCGACTAACGAAGGTATGTTGGCATTAGTAAGCAATTCATCTATTTTTACTAAAATAAATGTGCCAAAGTATTTGTTTTTGTTTTCTAAAAACGTATCGGCACTTATAAATTTTGGTATTATCTTACTTATTTATTTTTGTTTTGTTGCTTTTGAAGGAATTGCTTTTACTTGGAAGTTTTTATTTTTAGCTTATCCAATAATCTGTCTGGTACTTTTTAATTTAGGTATGGGTTTGGTACTTTCGGCCCTATATATTTTTTTTAAAGACATCCAGTATCTTTATCGTTTGTTTACGCAAGTGGTTATGTATGGTTCTGCAATTTTTTACAACATAGATATTTTGCCACAGCATTTACAGACGTTATTTTATTGCAACCCAATTTTTGTATGTATAACATACTTCCGCAGTATTGTTTTGTATAATACAGTGCCTGATTTATGGCTGCATCTGCTTTTGGCAGGCTATGCAATAGTGTTGTTTGGCGTTGGCTTCTGGGTATATAAAAAGTATAATTACAAATTTTTATATTATGTTTAAGGTTAACTTATGAAAGAGATATTACAAGTTAAAAACGTATCAATAAAATATATTACCGGCGATTTTAAAAGCATAGGCTTAAAAGAATACGTTGTGCGTAGATTAATGGGTAATTATACCGTTAAAGAATTTTGGGCAAACAGGAATATTACTTTTAGCCTAAATGAAGGTGATATGCTGGGGATAATCGGCACTAACGGTGCAGGGAAATCCACACTTTTAAAAGCAGTGTCCGGCATAATGCGCCCATCTGAAGGAAATATAATCCGACACGGCACAATAGCGGCGCTTTTGGAGCTTGGCAGTGGCTTTGACGGTGATTTAACGGTAAAAGAAAACGCTTATTTACGTGGAGCAATGCTTGGTTATACCCGTAAATTTATGGATGAAACCTATGAGCAGATAATAGATTTTGCAGAGCTGAAAGAATTTGAGAATAGGCCATTTAAGCAGTTATCCAGTGGTATGAAGTCAAGGCTGGCGTTTTCAATAGCGTCACTGGTAAAGCCGGATATTTTAATTTTAGATGAAGTACTTTCTGTCGGTGACGGCGCATTCCGCAAAAAGAGTGAAGCAAAGATGAAAGAGATAATAAATGGCGGCGCGACTACGATACTGGTATCTCATTCGTTGAACCAAGTACGAAGCATGTGCAGTAAAATACTGTGGCTGCATAAGGGCAGGCAAATAACCTTTGGCAGTGATGTGAAGAAGATTTGCGATGATTACCAGAGTTTTTTGGATGGCAAGTTGAAAATATGAAAATTAATACAAAAGAGAGGGATAATAAATGCACAAAAACGAAGTGAATATGACAATAATATTTGTTGGGTATAGTTCAAATCAGGAATTGATTAGTGATATAGAATTATTAGATCAACAAAAAAATTTATTTAACTTTGAAATTATTGTATTAGATTTGCAAAAAAATATTGATATAGATTTTGTAAAGTCAAAAATAACATATAAAAATTTGATAAATGTGTGTATGACTACACAGGAATCTTATGCTATTTTATTAGCTCAAGGGAAATATATTGCAATTCGTTGTGCGGGTGATTTATGGAGAATTGAGAATAAACTTGCGCAGCAAATTGATATTTTAGAAAATGATTTATCCTGCGTTTTAATTATGCACGATATTGAACTGCTTAAAGAAAATGATTGTCCAATAGATCAAGATTTAAGAAATAAGTTTATCAAATATGTTGGTTTTGATAATCATATATATGGAATAAAAGAACTTCAGAAGTTTAAGAGTAGTAGCCATTTTGGTACTTGGGTATTTAGAAATATTTTTAAAAATGAGAGAGAAAAGGAGATTTTTGAAAAGTTTGATGTAAGGTTACAGTTACGTCTTTTAGCTATATTGACAGCAAATGGTATTTGTAAGAATTTACCATATAATAGGTTAATTGCTTGTTATCCTGATATGGATATTTTAAATAAGAAAATTCAACCTAGTTATAGTTCTGTTGAAGCAATAGAATTAATCGAAGAAACAAATGAGTTGAAGAAAGTTTTAGATAATAATTACAATATAAAAATTAATAATTATTATAGAATGATGAGCATAACAAATGGTCTTTTGAATTATATTGCAAATAATCAAAGTAAAACAGAAGATGCTAAATGTTTTATAAAGGAATTTAATTATATTAAAAACGTTGTAAATAATTTATCAGATGAATTAGATGAGGAAGAAAAAGTTTTTTATGAATTTTTACAAAGAAAAATTTGGAAATATGTTACGAAAAATTCAGATGATAGTTCTGCACAACTTATCCAATGTTTAGATATTTCTTATAGGAATTTTTGGATAAGTGGAATAAAAAGATGTAAGTCAAGTAAAAATAAGAATATTTTAAAAAATATCTTTTATTCCAGATATCCTGAATGTAAAGAAATTGTATCAAATTCAAACATTTTTAAAGAAAACATCATTACTTGCTGTAACAAAATAAAGAAAAAGAACCAAAAAGTATTAAATAAATGTAAATATTTAATAAAAAAAATAATTACGTTATTTTTGCGAAAACGTGGTTATAGTAGTTATATGGCAAATGAATGGTATGAAACAGTAAAAGACAATTTATTTAATGACAAAGTAACACCGTTAAAAGTTAAATTTTGGTGCTACAGAAACGGATTTATGACATGGCGTATTATACAATATGGTATTAATAAAAGTAATCCTAAGGAATTTTTATCAGATCGAGATTATATGTATTTGCATCAAATAAATAATAGTTACAAAAAATGGATAGAAGATAAAATGACCTTACGTTTAGTATTAGAGCCATTTAAAGAGAATCTACCTAAATATTATTACCAAATTATACAGAGAGATGATAAACAAATCATTATTCCGCTTCCTGATTGTCCAGATGGCTATGAAGCTACTTTTGATGAATTATTAAGATTATTGCGTGAAAAAGGAAAGTTAGCATTAAAGGCTGCATCAGGAACGCATGGAGTTGGCTTTTATAAGCTTGAATTTGAAAATGGTTTTTATTTTTTAAATAATGAAAAAATTAGTGATTATGGTATAAAAAAAGTTATTGATTCATTTAAATCATTTTATATAGTAACTGAATATATTAATATGCATAATGACATTAAAAATATTTTTTCTGGTTCTGTAAATACTATACGTGTAATGATGATAAATCGCGATGGACATCATCCTGAATTGATGGATGCGTATATGCGTATAGGAACTAGAAAGTCAGGGGTTACAGATAATGTAGCGTTTGGTGGTGTGGTTTGTAGTGTGGATTTAAAAAATGGAGAATTTGGTAATGGTTTGCAACTTAAGAATCATTCGTATGTTTCTATAGATACTCATCCTGATACAGGAGCTCCTTTAAAAGGAGTTTTACCACATTGGGAACTTATCAAAAAAGGATTAATAAATATTTCAAAATATCTTGCACAACTTGAATATTTAGGATTCGATGTTGTATGTACACCAAATGGGTTTGTTATTTTAGAAATTAATTCACACCAAGATTTACACCGTTTGCCTAGTTATAGCCAAACAGTTAGAGATTTTTTTGCTTACAAACTTCGTAGGAAAGAAAAAAGATATAAAATAAATTGTTGAAGTATTATAAGGAGGATGTTAATAATGAAAATAGCGATGGTAGGTGCCGGGAATGCTGGTTGTGCAGTTGCTGCAGATCTTACGCTTAAGGGGCATGATGTTACGCTTATAAAAACTTCACACGCAGTGCATGATGATAATTTTAATTATCTTCTTGCAAATAAAGGTAAAATGATTATAAATGAATTTGGTGATATAAAAACTGCTTATATATCAAATTTAACTAGAGATTTATCTCAAGTTAAAGGTAAAGAAGTTGTTATTATATATATACAAACAAATTTTCATGAAATATTAATAAAAAGATTAAGCGAGTATTTAGAAGATAATCAAATTATATTGATTAATCCGGGATATCTTTCTACTGCATATTTTTTGAAGTATTGTACTAAAAATTTGATAATTGCAGAAGCGGAAAGTTCTTTCATAGATGGCCGAATTATGGAACCAGGATATTTTCAGGTAGGTTTTAGAAATGTTCGCAATCCGATTGGTATTTATCCAAAACAACGAATAAATGAAGCGATTGAAAAATTAGACAAATTGCAGGAGAGATTTGTTTATATTAATTCAGTTGTTGAGGCAGCCCTTCATAATCCTAATTTAATAGTTCATACAGTAGGCGCAGTAATGAGTATTCCAAGAATTGAGATAGCTAAAAATGAGTTTTGTATGTATCATGAAGCTTATACTAGAGAAAATATTGCCACATGGTCCATTTTAGAAACATTGGATAGTGAGAAAATGAATATCCTTGAAAAATTAGGGTTTTCTCGCATAGCTTATGTTGATGCTTGTAAATATAGAAATTCATTAGATTATACAAGTAATGCTAAAGATGTTTTTTTAAGTTATGCTGAAATGCCTACTAGGGCAAAAGGTCCCGTAAAAGTAGATTCAAGGTATATTTCAGAAGATGTACCTCAAGGATTAGTGTTATTAGAGGCACTAGGTAAGATATTAAACGTACATACACCTGTATGTACTGCATTAATAGAGATTGCATCAGCTGCATTAGGAAGAAATTTGCGTGATGAGGGGCGTACACCAGAAAAATTAGGTATAGAAAACATAAAAACTATTTTAGAAGATTGTAAAAATTAAAAAATTTTTTATGACAAGGAAATAAACCTCAATTTTTGAATCGATGTTGATATTGGCAATATTTGAGATATTAAATTATTAAACCTATAATAGTTTGCGGAGTAAATAAAACATTTTTCTATTGTTTTTTTTCGTTTTATTACTCATTCTAAACAGGGTTAATATAATTCTTTGCTTTGAAAATTATATAGGTATATTTATATGGTTTTTGTTAGGAATATTGTTTTATAAAAAATATTTATATTATTGCTTTAGCTGGTAAAGCATGATAAATATTATCATGCTTTACAGAGAACCACCCGCTATGCGGGTGCGCGTCGAAAGCTATACAAAAACTCATCATTCTTTGTAGAATAGTAGGTTCTCAAGCCACTATCCAATAGAAAGGAATGATGAGTTAATGCCAAATAAAGCTAATAGTTTATCTCATACGAAATGGATTTTAAAATATCCACACCTAAGTATAGACAAAAATAATTTATAATCAATATCGAAAGGATTTGAGTTAGATTTTAAGACAGTTATGTCATTACAAGGGAGTAGAATTAATAGAAGGACATATGATGCCGGACCACGTGCATATGTTGGTGAGTATTCCGCCTAAAATTTCGATATCAAGTTTCATGGGATACCTTAAAGGAAAGCTAGCATTAATGATGTTTGATAAACATGCAAATTTAAAGTATAAATTTGGCAACAGACATTTTTGGGCAGAGGGATATTTTGTGTCATCAGTAGGGTTAAATGAAGCAACGATAAGGAAATATATAGAGGAGCAGGAGAAACATGACATAGCAGTTGATAAATTAAGCGTGAAAGAATACGAAGACCCTTTTAAGGGTAGCAAGTAATACGAACGCCCCATATGGGGCGGCAAAAGAGGCAAGGGCATAGTGGCTTGAACAAAAGAGAAAGCCGGCGCCTTTAGACGCTGGCCGGTAATCTGGGCTTATAACCATTAGTCAAACCACCAGTTTGACGGGTGGTGATGATTTGGATTAAAATAAAAAATATTAGCATAAGTATTTAAACATAGAAACTGTCTAGTAATTTTATGACTAATTAATATATTTGAATAATATGGAAAACGCTAATTTTATCGTTGATTATAATATCAATGCATTATTTAGCTATCTTAGTTATTTATAGTTAGAAAGTATATTATTTTGTTTGAGTAAGTGCTTACCTTAATAGTTTCATGTGTTGTATATATTGCAAAATTTATCTCTAAAATTAATTGCTTGTAATATGGCGATTTAAAAGTTTTTGAAATGAATTAATATTTAAAATATAAATTAGTTATAATTAGATAGAAGAAGTTATTTTCATGAATTTTATAAAAAGTATTAAGACTGGGCGTAAGACTATAATGGATACAGGTGTATTTTATTTATTTGATAGTGAAAATGAATGTGAATTTACTATAAATGATACAGAAAGTTCAGTTAAAATTAGATTAATATTTGAAAATTTAAATGATGGAAGACAAAGAATAGAAAGAAAAATAATAGATGAAGTTTTAGAGTTACATTGTATTAATTTTGATCCAGTTGGGACTTGATTAAAAAATGCACCAAATATAGGTACGGTAATTATAACTGATAAAGATAGTAATAAAAAAGAATATAAAGTATATTTTACGTTTTGGGCTTATAAATTAGGTAATAATAAAAATTGGAGAATAGAATATACTTTCTATATTGAGGGAGAATAGGTGTATATTTTATGAATTTAAATAAAGAAGAATCTTTTAATAAGTCTATGTATACGAATGTCATTAAGGAAAAACGAGAATATAAATTTAACAATCATATAAATAGATTACAATTAGAAATAAAGCATCAAAAACATGTTGAAAGTGGTGGATATTTAGGAAAATTTTTCGGCATAGATACAAATAAATCAATTATATATAGTGGTATTTGCCTTTGTGGTGCTTGTATTATTATAAGAATGTTTAGATATTTCTTCATAAGTATTTCTGGTGTCAAGATTTAGATGTTAAATTTATAGATGGTTTTGTGATGTTAGTAGCTGGTTATATTTTTGGAAGCAGTAGAAAAACTTAAAACTTTAAATTTGCTAAATTATATGTTTATATTATTGGTATCGCATTCGCTAAGCCAGGTAAGAAGCATGTGCAGTAAAATACTATGGCTGCATAAGGGCAGGCAAATAACTTTCGGCAGCGCTGTGCAGAAGATTTGTGATGATTACCAAAGTTTTTTAGATGGAAAGTTGAAAATATGAAGTTAAAAGCTTTATTGTTTATTTAATTTGAATAGGAATAACATGTACATCACACGCAACATTGAACAAACAATCAACAGAATATCGAACCAGTTTAAGGTGCTGCTTTTAACAGGTGCGAGGCAGGTTGGCAAGACGACGCTATTGAAGTACTTGGCGCAGGATAGTAGGCGTACTTATGTTACGCTTGATGACCTTGCAGTACGTAGCTTGGCGTTAAGCGACCCGGCGCTGTTTTTGCAGCGTTATACGCCGCCGTTATTAATTGATGAAATTCAGTACGCGCCGCAGTTGTTAAGCTACATTAAAATTTACGCCGATAACGGAGCGCAGAACGGCGATATATGGCTGACTGGATCTCAGCGTTTGCCTTTAATGCAGGGCGTAACCGAAAGCCTTGCCGGGAGAGTAGGCATTATTGACTTGCAGGGGTTAAGCGCTAATGAAATTAACGGTACGGATAACACAGACCCTTTCCTGCCGGAAGTAGGCGCACTTTTTAACCGCATGAACCACGCCAAAAAGCAGAGCTTAAAAGAAATTTACCAGCTTATCTGGCACGGCAGCATGCCAGCCATGTACAACGGCGGAGAGCAGGACTGGCAAAGCTATTACGCCAGCTATGTACAAACCTTTTTACAGCGCGATGTAATGAAATTATTACAAATAAATGACGAAATGGTCTTCTTCCGCTTTTTGTGTGCCGTTGCGGGGCAGACAGGCAAAATGATAAACTACGCAGAACTTGCCAAAGCGGCGGAAATATCCGCACCGACGGCAAAGCAATGGATAAAGACATTAGAAGCTGCAGGAATAATTTATTTGTTGCAGCCCTTTAAGCCGCCGGGAGCAAAGTATATAGTAAAAGCACCAAAGCTGTACTTTTTTGATACTGGCCTTGCGGCATATTTAACACGCTGGCTTAATGCCGATGCCTTGGAAGCGGGCGCAGCAAGCGGAGAATTTTTTGAAACGTGGGTTGTGACGGAAATCTACAAAAGCTATGCCAATAAAGGCATAGTGCCGCCGCTGTACTACCTGCGTAATTTTAACGGAAAAGAGATAGAACTTATCATCTGGCAGAACGGTACGGCATATCCGATAGCCGTTAAAAAGAGCGCGTACCCCAATAAAGCCGTTAAAACCTTTGCGATACTGGAACCTGTTAGCGCAGATGCCAAAATAAGCATCGGCGCAGGCGGTATAGTGTGCTTAATTGATGACCTCTTACCGGCATCTGATAATTTATGTTACATTCCCGCGTGGGTGTTATGATTTTATTTTAAAAATTAGCATTGCGGTACCAAAAAACTTATTGAACCGTAATTTTAACTGAAGCGTAAATATAACAAAGGGCTGCATGGCATTCAACTTTCGAAAATTGCAATATTTAATAAAAATAACAGTTCAAAACACTTTTTGAACGTAGTGAATAAGTGTTTTGAACTGTTATGATACTAAATTTATTGCATAAAATTTTTGAGTCGGCAGTCAGGCAGCTCTTTTTATTTGTATTGATAAATTAAAAATAACCGGATGGCGGATATAATTTGCTGTTTGATAACTAAATATTTTGACTGTCAGTTTGAATGATTATTAATTTGATGTTTTAGTTATATTATACCGTGTAATTCTAAATTTTTCATTCCTTCGGCAGCGTGTAATTTTCAATGGCGGCAATAAAAGCTTTATCATCCGCGTGTGCGGCGCGCAGCGCTTTTAATGCAGCAAAATCTTTCAGCTCCTTGCCCCACATAAAAGCGTCGCGGTCATCGTAGCAGGCAGCAACAACGGGCGCTTTGGCGTCAACCGGTGTTTTGCCGTCAAGGTCGGTAAAAATAATATAGCAGTTATCAAAATCAAGCCCGTAAACGCTGATGTGTTCTTCTTCGGTAGGTGCGCTCCAACAGCCAAGCGCTTCAAATTCTTTTTGCAGTGACATAGTGTAACCACCTTTTAAACTTTATTTAATAATAGCATATAAAATTTTACGTTGTTTGTCCATAAAACTTGCAACAAAATCTGCAAAAAATTCTGCGATAGTGTATAATAAACAGGTAAGGCCGCAAAGGAGTTGACGGAGTATGAAAAAATATCAGCCCGGAGCAAATATGCAGGTGCTTTTTATTTGCCCCAAATGCGGCAGGCAGCTTGCATGGGCTTTGCCTGCGGCAGAAATGCAGTGCCCCAAATGCGGCACATGGGTAAATAATAAAAACCGCAAGGGCAGGGGGCATGATGTTTTTTTACCTCCCGGAAGTGACCAGACGGTACTGTTTTAAGTGAGTCGCCATTTAGTGACTGGCTGAAAGCGGAGCCAATAAATGTGCCAGCTAAGCTATGCAGATTTTGAGATTGAATAATGAGCAAAATCTACGTTCCTTAATTGGCGTTTAAACCGGCGATTCATATTAATAAATTTATTAACAAAAATTACAATATGAAAGAGGTATGAATTGTGAAGATTTTTATGGATACCGCCAATGTAGCGGAAATTGCAGAAATGGCAGCGCTTGGCGTTGTATACGGCGTTACCACTAACCCCAGCCTGATTGCCAAAAGCGGCAGAACTCAGGCCGAAGTTATTCCCGAAATTTGCAGCCTTGTTGACGGGCCTGTAAGCGCCGAAGTTATCAGCACCGACTGCGAAGGCATGGTTGCCGAAGCGCGCAGGCTGATGAAAATTTCCGACAAGGTTGTTGTAAAAATTCCGTGCATTGCCGAAGGCTTAAAAGCCGTTAAAATTCTTGCCAAAGAAGGCATTAAAACCAATGTAACTCTGGTGTTCAGCCTGCCGCAGGCACTTATGGCAGCGCGTGCCGGTGCAACCTATGTAAGCCCGTTTATCGGCCGTTTGGATGACATTGGCGAAAACGGCGTGGCGCTGGTAGAAAACATGGTTAAGGTTTTCCGCCAGTACAATCTCGATACGCAGATTATTGCAGCCAGCATCCGCAATATGGAGCATGTTGAAAAAGTTATGCTCGCCGGTGCGGATATTGCAACCATTCCTACCAAAGTTTTAAAAGAGATGCTTCTGCATCCGCTTACCGATAAAGGCCTTGCCCAGTTCCTTGAGGATTACAAAAACAGCCTTAAATAAATTTATAAAGCGTTTAAACGGCGGCTTAACGGCTGCCGTTAATTTTTTATCTGCATAAGCAGGATTTTTTTAAAATGCATAGAATATAATTTAACGGAAAAATCAACAGGTGAGGCGGTTAACCCCGCAATCTTAATAGGGAAGCCGGTGCGAATCCGGCGCAGTCCCGCTACTGTAATGGCGAGCTGTCTGCAAAATGTCACTGAAGCAATGCTTTGGGAAGGCGCAGCACGGCGATGAACCTGAGCCAGGAGACCTGCCTGTTACGAGTATCACAGCCTACGGGGGATAGGCGGGTATTTGCATATCGTTTTTGAAGTATATCCTCTTTGTTATAAAGGGGATTTTTTGTTTATAGAAAGGAGTTTTTGTATGCCGGCTAAAATTGTTTTGGTAACCGGCGGGGCACGCAGCGGCAAAAGCGAATTTGCCGAAAAATATGTGCTGCATTACGGCGCAAAATGCGCTTACATTGCTACCGCCGAAATTCTGGACGAAGAAATGGCTGAACGTGTACGTTTGCATAAAGCGCGCCGCCCCCGGACGCGCTGGATAAACTTTGAAGCCCCCTATAATGCGCACGAGATTTTGTGCGAAGTTGCGCAGAAAGCTGATGCAGTACTGTTTGACTGCCTTACGCTTTACATGAGTAATTTATTGTACGGCAAAAACGCACCGCAGGGCACAACGGAAGAAAAAGCTCAGGTTGTTAAGGCAGAAATTGCCAAACTGATTGAAGCTGCTGAAGCAGGCGGCAAAATTACGGTGTTTGTAACAAACGAAGTTGGCGCGGGAATTGTGCCGGAAAATGCCATGGCACGCGAATACCGTGATATTGCTGGCTGGGTGAACCAGCAGGTGGCGGATGCTGCGGACAGCGTATTTTACTGCGTGGCAGGACAGGCAGTTGATATTAAGAAACTGGCTTTTAAATTTGAGGAGGAATAAAATGCAGGATATTATAGTTCCGCCGCTGAACAAGGAAGCGGCAGAAATTGTGCATAAAAACTGGCAGGCTGTGGACGAGGTTCCGTATCAGCTTGGCAAAGTTGAAAAAATGGTTGAAAAATACGCTGCTATTTGCGGTACGCCTGATTTTGAAGGCAAAATAAAAAGCGCTATGCTTTTAATGTGCGGCGACCACGGCATTGCCAAATACGGCGTCAGCGCTTATCCGCAGGAAGTTACCATGCAGATGATTAACGGCTATATGCGCGGCACTGCCGGTGCCAACGTAATGGCGCGCCACGCCGGTGCAGATGTGTTTGTTGTTGACATGGGCACAACTTTTGATTTGAGCCACTTGCCGAAAGTGCGCAATGAAAAGGTTGCCTGTGGCACGGAAGATTTTACCCAAGGCCCGGCCATGACGCGTGAGCAGGCCGAAATGGCATTGGAGCGCGGCATGAAAGTTGCCGGTGAGTGCATTGATAAAGGCTACAATATGCTGGTAACGGCAGAAATGGGCATCGGCAACACAACTTCCACCGCAGCTATCGTATCGGCATTTACAGGCCTTGCGCCGGAGCTGACCGTTGGGCGCGGCACCGGCATTAACGATGAACGCATGAAGGTTAAACGCCAGGTTGTTGCAGACGGTTTGGCAGTAAACAAGCCTGAACTGGGAAATGCCATGGATATTTTATGCAAAGTTGGCGGTTATGACCATGCCGGGCTTGCTGGTATGATTATTGAAGGCGCACGCCGCCGCGTACCGACCATGGTTGACGGCGTAAACGCAACGGCAGCGGCGATGCTTGCTTACGGCATTGAGCCTGCCTGCGCGGATTATATGTTCTGTTCGCATTTATCGGCAGAAATTTCACACGCCAAAATGCTGGAAATTTTAAATTTAAAACCGATTGTCGATGCAGGCATGCGCCTCGGCGAAGGTACGGGCGCTTCGCTGGCCATTGTAATTTTGCAGTCGGCGCTTGATTTATACAAAAACTTAACCGCAGGTGAGCATAATGCGTGATTTTATTACCTGCCTGGAATTTTTAACGCGCATCCGTTTCAGCCACCGCACGGACTGGCGTGACGAGGATTTTTCGCGCAGTGTGCCGTATTTTCCGCTGGTGGGGCTGGTTATAGGCGCGTTTTTGGGGGCGGTTAATTACGCTTTGGTAATGATTGCCGCACCTGATTTTATGCGTGCCGCGCTTTTGATTTTAGCGGAAATTATTATAACCGGCGGGCTGATGTACGACGGTTTTATGGATACTTCCGACGGCGTTTTTTCGGCGCGCAGCCGCGAACGCATGCTGGAAATTATGAAGGACAGCCATGTAGGCTCCAACGCCGTGCTGGCTGTAATAGTGCTTATTTTACTGAAGGTATCGGCGTACCTTGCCATTTACCCACAGCTCTTGACGCCGGCGCTGATTGCCATGAGCGTTGCAACGCGCACTTTTATGGTAATTTTTATCGTTAACTTTCCCTACGCGCGCAAAACCGGCATCGGGCATATGTTTACCATGTACGCTAAAAAAAGCTACACGGTTATTGCGCTGGCGCTTGGCATTGGCATAACGGCGCTGTGCGGCTTGCATTACCTGCTGGTGATGGCAGTTACTTTTGTGCTGGTATTTGGCATTGCCAAATTTTTGCAAAGCCAGCTGGGCGGGCTGACGGGTGACACCTACGGTGCGCTGACGGAGTGCGGCAACGTGCTGTACCTGCTTACGCTGATAATTGGCGGACGCTTTTTGGTGCTTGGCTTTTATACTTACCACAGCATATTTAGTTTGTTTTAAGGATGGTGCAAAATGGAAATAGATGTTTTGGCTGGCACGGTGCAGCCTGTTGATAAAACGATAGCGGCAAAAGCGCAGGAGCATTTTGATAATTTAATTAAACCGGTCGGTTCACTGGCAAAGCTTGAAGAAATGGCTACGCGCTATGCGGCAATTTACGGCAGCGCAGATAAAAATGACGTAAATTATCCTGATAAAACAGTGCTTTTCTGGACTGACGATGCCGGTACAGCGGCAGAATATATGCAGGGCACGAAACCTGCCTGCGTGCTTGCAGAAAATTCCGGCGTTAAAAGCCAGACTTTTTTGGTAACATCTGAAAGCATTGAAGAAGCACTGCTTGAAGGTGCGCTTCTGGCAAAAGAAGCAATAGGCACAAACGGCGGCCAGCAGGTGCTGGCACTTGGCTGCGTTGACAGCAGCGTGCCGCAATATAATGCTGAAAACCTTGAAGCTGGCGGCTATGATTTTTTAAATCAGCTTGGCAGCAGAACCATTGCCGCTATGGCAGGCGCAGTTTTGCAGGCTGCGGCTTTAAAAGTGCCGGTAATGCTTGACGGCGCAGCAACATGCCTTGCAGCACTTGCGGCAGTAAAATATAATGCTGCTGCGGCAGATTACGTTTTTGCCGGGCATGTATCCGCAGAAGCGGGCATGGAAGAACTGCTGCAAAAATTGGGGCTTTCCGCGCCGCTGAGGCTTGATATTAAAATATGCCGCGGCGAAGGTGCAATACTTGCGCTCAGCCTTTTGGACGCAGGTATTAAGGCTTATAAGGAAATGGAAACTTTTGCCGAAGCAGGCGTACACGTTGAGGTAAAAGAATTTTCGCACGCAGAAGAAATTAAGGCAGGCAAACAGGGGGCAAAATAATGGGCAGGCTATATTTAATCAGGCATGGGGAAACCGATTCCAACAAAAGTTTCCGCTTTCAGGGGCAAACCGATATTGAACTGAACGAAAAAGGACTGGCGCAGGCTGAACTTTTGGCAGAGCATTTTAAAAATATCCGCCTTGATGCCGTATACAGCAGCAGTTTAACGCGCGCACGGCAGACGGCGGCACCGCTGGCGGCTGTACACGGGCTTGAGGTGCAGCCGGTTGAAGATATTAAGGAAATTGCTTTTGGCAAGTGGGAAGGGCTTACCTATAACCAGATTAATGATGCCGGCCTTGGGCAGATTGACGAATTCTTTAAAAATCCGGCGCTGTGCCATGTGCCGGGCGGCGAGAATTTTACGGATGTTGCCGCACGCGTAGAGCCGTTTTTTAAACGCTGCCTTGCGGAAATGGACGAAAAAGATATTGCTGTTGTTTCGCACGGCGGCATTATCCGCGTGCTGCTGTGCCTGTTTTTGGGCGTGGACTTAAACAAAATATGGAATTTCAGCGTTGGCAACTGCAGTACAACCACACTGGCAAAATGGCGCGGCTACAATACTGTACTTGAATGTACCAATGAAACATATTATTTGCGTTAAATTTTATTAGAATAATGTAAAAAACAGCCATGATATATTGACATTTGTATTTTAAAAAGATATACTTTAAATAGTATATCTCAGCCGGTTCATATAGGGTTCATATCTTCTTTTTAATGCTGCTTGCATTTTTATCGAAGCCGTGGCAAATCTATGAAGTCCTCATGGGGTATGATTAATGTAAGGAGCTGATAAGCAATGAAAGAAGACAAAACTTTAGTATGCAAGGAATGTGGCAAAGAATTTGTTTTTTCCGCTTCCGAACAGGAATTTTATGAATCCAAAGGCTTTACCAACGAACCGGGCCGCTGCCCTGCATGCCGTCAGGCACGCAAACAGCGTCTTGGCATTGTAAGCGAGCGCCCGGAACGCCAGATGTATCCGGCGGTTTGCGCTGAATGCGGCAAAGAAACCGAAGTTCCGTTCAAACCTTCCGAAGACCGTCCGGTTTACTGCCGTGACTGCTATAACGCACATCACAGAAAATAATAAACAAATACAGCCTGCCGTAAAAATGCGGCAGGTTTTTTGTTTATTTCAGCGAATTTTATAAATAATGTGACAGAAACTTTGAGAAAGTTTCACTCAATATGGTATAATAATTTAATAAGAAGAAATTGGGGGTCATTTTATTTTAGAACTTAAAGAGATTTCGGTTGCCGATAAGGCATTGTTTGAAAGCTACATGTCGCGCCCTTATTACCGCGGCTCTGAATGTGCTTTCGGCAATTTGTTTATGTGGCAGACCTGCTATGATATTTTTTGGACTGAAGCGCACGGCTTTTTGGTGCTGAAAGTAAAAAGAAATGATGTTGACTTCTTTTTACAGCCGTTTGGAGGCAAAGACGAAGATTTGCCTTTATTAATGAAAGAAATTAAAGAGTACCATAACGGCAAACCGTTTGAAATACACGGCATTTATGATGACGGCAGGGAAAGGCTGTTAAAAGCGTTCCCTGATTTGGAAATTACCGATGACCGTGATAACTGGGATTATGTGTATTTGCAGCAGAACCTGGCAACGCTTGCCGGGCGCAAATACCACGGCAAAAAGAACCATTGCAATGCTTTTGTAAAAGAGCATCCAGATTATGTTTACGAAGAAATGAACAGAAGCAATATTGAAGAATGCCTTGCTTTTGGCGATATGTGGTGCGAACGCCGCATGTCGGACGACCCTTCGCTGGTATGCGAAAAATGCGCTATCCATGAAGCGCTTGATAATTTTGAAGCCTTAAAGCTGCGCGGCGGCGTTATCCGCATTGACGGCAAGGTTGAAGCCTTCAGCTTTGGCGAAAAAATTAATGACGATACTGCCGTTTTGCATGTAGAAAAGGCCAATCCGGAAATACGCGGGCTTTATGCCGTTATTAACCGTGATTTTGCCAAAAATGCGTGGGGCGACGTTACCTATCTTAACCGCGAGGAAGATATGGGGCATGAAGGTCTGCGCATGGCAAAAGAATCGTATAAACCGGAATTTATGGTAAAAAAATATTCTACTATTTTTAAATAACAGAGGTTTGTATGGATTTCAGGCTTTTAAACTCTGCTTTTTTGCCGCAGGCGGCAGAATTATGGGATTACTGCTTTGAAAAAAAGGGCGACCCGTTTTACGAATGGTATTTTAGCGAGTACTGTTTAAAGCAAAACAGCGTTATAGGCGGGTTTGACGGCGATAAATTAGCGTGTATGCTGCACTTGAACCCGTATGCAATTACGCTGCGCGGGCAAACGCTGCGCCTGCCGTATATTGTTGGCGTGGCAACTGCGCCGGAATACCGCGGGCAGCACCTTATGCGCCCGCTGCTGGAAACGGCGTTTACCGTTTTGCGTGCGCAGGGAGCGGCTTTTGCGCTTTTAATGCCCATTAACCCGGCAATTTATAAGCCCTATGGGTTTGATTACTGCTATTACCGCCATTATTACCAAATGCCGCTGGCAGAATTAAAAAAACTGCCGCCGGTGCATAATATAAAAATAACCCGCTGTGCAGATATTACAGAAGGGTTGGATGAGCTTGCCGCTGTTTACGAAGCCTGCGGGCAGGAGTTAAACGGCATGGCAGTACGCAGCAGGGCAAAATGGCAGGAGCTTTTAAACGGCTATAAAGCCGAAAAAGTAATGCTTGCCATAGCTTTTGCAAACGGCAGCCCTGCCGGTTATATGCTGTATTCGCTTGGCGGAGGCACTTTTAAAGTGCAGGAACTGCTTGCGCTCAGCCATGAGGCGCAAACGGCGCTTTTACATTATGCCGCAGGGCATTTAAGTGATGCAGAAGAATTTGAATGGCTGGCAGAACCCGGCAACCTGGCGTATCTTGGTTTTGCAGGAAGTACATACAGCGGCAGTTTAAAACCATTTATGATGGCGCGCTGCATTAATATCCGCAAAGCGCTGGAGCTTTTGCCGGTGCCGCAGAATGTGAGCGGCGAAGCTGTGCTTTTAATTACCGACAAATTTTTGCCGCTGAATAACGGGCTTTTAAAAATAACTGCCCAAAACGGCGCGTTAACTCAGGCCAGCACCATTGAAAACGAAGAAATTACAATGGACAGCGCAGCCTTTACGCAGCTGTATTTCGGCACTTTCAGCTTTGAAGAGCTGGTGCGTGCCGGAAAAATTAAAGTTCATAATCCGCAGAAAAGCGGTTTTTTGCAGGCGTTGTTTACCAAATGCCGTAATTATATTAACGAGTACTATTGAAAATTGAGCAGGGAGGCTGATTTAATGGACGAAATCAGACGCATTTTTGTAGAAAAGAAAGAAGCTTTTGCCGTTGAAGCAAGAGGCCTTTTGGCTGATTTGCAAACCAACCTCGGTATGAAAGGCTTAACCGGCATCCGTGTTATTAACCGCTATGATGTTATGGGCGTAACGGATGAGGAATTTGCCGCAGCCAAAGCGCTGGTGCTTTCCGAACCGCCGGTTGATACCGTTGAAGAAGAACTGGAAGTACCTGCAGGCTGCCGTGCTTTTGCGGTAGAATTTTTGCCGGGCCAGTATAATCAGAGGGAAGACTTTGCTGCTCAGTGCATTCAGCTTATTACGCAGAAAGAACGCCCGCTGGTATCTTCTGCCAAAGTTTATATTTTGTCCGGCACAATCAGTGATGATGAGTTTGCTAAAATTAAGGCTTACTGCATTAACCCGATTGAAGCACGCGAAGCTGCCTGGGAAAAACCGCAGACTTTGGTGCAGGCCTGCGAGGAACCGCAGAAAATTAAAAGCGTGGAAGGCTTTTTAACCTTTACCAAGGAAGAAATGGAGGCTTACCGCACTGCCAACGGCTTTGCCATGAGCCTTGACGATTTGCTGTGGTGCCAGAAATATTTTAATGAAGAACACCGTGAACCGACCATTACCGAGATTAAAGTGCTCGATACTTACTGGTCTGACCACTGCCGCCATACCACTTTTATGACGCAGATTGAAGATGTTGAAATTGAGCCGGGGCTTTACACCCAGCCGGTACAGGCTGCCCTTGACAAATATATGGAAGCGCGCGACGAAGTGTACGGCGCCGATACCAAACGCCCTGTTACCCTGATGGACATTGCCGTTATCGGCATGAAAAAACTGCGTGCCGAAGGCAAGCTGGACGATTTGGACGAATCGGAAGAAATTAACGCCTGCACCATTGTTGTGCCTATTGAAGTTGACGGCAAAACAGAAGAATGGCTGCTGCTGTTTAAAAACGAAACCCATAACCACCCGACGGAAATTGAACCGTTCGGCGGTGCTGCAACCTGCCTTGGCGGTGCTATCCGCGACCCGCTTTCCGGCCGTGCCTATGTATATCAGGCAATGCGCGTAACCGGCGCTGCCGACCCGCGCGTACCGGTGGAAGATACTCTGCCCGGCAAACTGCCGCAGCGTAAAATTACTATCGGCGCGGCAGCTGGCTACAGCTCTTACGGCAACCAGATTGGCCTGGCAACCGGCCATGTACAGGAATACTATCACGATAAATTTGTGGCAAAACGCATGGAAGTAGGCGCTGTTGTTGGCGCTGTTCCGCGTAACCTTGTAAAACGCGAAGTGCCCGAACCGGGTGACCTTTTAGTGCTGCTTGGCGGCAGAACCGGCCGTGATGGCTGCGGCGGCGCAACAGGTTCTTCCAAGGAACATACCGTTGATTCGCTTGCAAGCTGCGGTGCGGAAGTACAGAAGGGCAACCCGCCGACAGAACGTAAAATTCAACGTTTGTTCCGCAATCCGGAAGTTACGCCGATGATTAAGCGCTGCAACGACTACGGTGCAGGCGGCGTATCCGTTGCCAACGGCGAACTTGCCGACGGCCTTGTAATTGACCTTGACAAAGTGCCGAAAAAATACGAAGGCCTTGACGGTACGGAACTTGCCATTTCCGAATCTCAGGAACGTATGGCGCTTGTTATTGCTCCCGAAAATATTAAGAAATTTATTGCCTTTGCCGATGAGGAAAACCTTGAAGCAACCGTTATCGGACAGGTTAGCGATAACAGAAGGCTTGTAATGTACTGGCGCGGCGATAAAATTGTTGACCTTTCCCGCGACTTTTTGAATACCAATGGCGTTGCCCAGCATGCAGACGTTAAAGTTTGCAATGTTGAAGGCGAATGCGTATTTGATAAACTGCCGGCAGAAGTTGCTGCGGCAGACGGTTTGAAAAACGCATGGCTTGCTAACCTCGGACGCCTTAATGTTTGCAGCCAGAAAGGGCTTTCCGAACGCTTTGACAGCACTATCGGCCGCGGCACCGTGCTGATGCCGTTTGGCGGCAAACGCCAGCTTACTCCGTCTGAAGGCATGGTTGGCAGGCTGCCCGTGCTGCACGGCAAAACCACGGCGGCATCTGTTATGGCGTGCGGCTACAACCCGGATGTTGCCTGCTGGAGCCCGTTCCACGGCGCACTGTATGCGGTTGTGGAATCTGTAACCCGTGCCGTTGCACTTGGTGCAGACCCGGCAAAACTGCGCCTTACCTGCCAGGAATACTTCCCCAAACTGCATAATACCGAGCTTTGGGGCCAGCCCTTTGCAGCACTTTTGGGCGCATTTACCGCGCTGGACGCTTTGGAACTGCCTGCTATCGGCGGTAAAGACAGCATGAGCGGCACATTTATGGATAAAACCGTTCCGCCGACGCTTGTTTCCTTCGCGGTTGACGTTATCGACGGCGACAAAGCCGTATCGGCAGAATTTAAAAATGCGGGCAGCAAGGTTGTATTCCTTTCCTGCCCGCGCGAAACTACGGAAGTACCGGATTTTGGCGCGCTGAAAGCAAATCTTACCGCAGTGCATAAAGCCATTCTGGAGGGCAAAATTACAGCTGCGGCAGCCGTTAAAGAAGGCGGCATTGCAGCGCTTGTAACAACAATGTGCCTTGGCAACAGCCTTGGTTTTGAATTTATTAAACCCTATAACGATACTGACGGACTGTTTACTTTGCAGCCCGGCGGCATAGTGCTTGAACTTGCAGAAGGCACAGAACCCGAGGACCTGTTTGAGGGGCTCGACTACATGCTGCTTGGCCATACCTCTGAAAAACAGGTTATCGCCATTAATGACGACGTTATCCCCATGGGCGAAGCAGAAAAGGCTTACAGCACTCCGCTGGAAGGCATTTTCCCGTCTAAAACCGATGAAAAAGACGATAAGGATATCGACATGCCGCTGTACAAGGTGGAGCTGCCCTTAATCGCGCCGGTAACAATTGCCAGACCGCGCGTATTCATTCCGGTATTTCCGGGCATTAACTGCGAATACGACAGCGCCCGTGCTTTTGAAGACGCTGGTGCTGTGGCTGAAACATTTATTGTGCGCAACCTTACCCCGCAGGCAGTAGAAGAATCCGTTGCCAAAATGGTTGAAATGATTGACAATGCCCAGATTGTAATGCTTCCGGGCGGTTTCAGTGCCGGTGATGAACCGGACGGCAGCGGCAAGTTTATTGCTACCATGCTGCGCAATCCGCGCATTAAAGAAGCTATTGGACGCCTGCTTAACGACCGCGACGGTTTGATGCTCGGCATCTGCAACGGCTTCCAGGCACTTGTTAAACTCGGCCTTGTGCCTTATGGCGAAATCCGCGAAATGTCTGCCAACAGCCCGACTCTTACCTTCAATAATATCGGACGCCACGTTTCGCAGATTGTTAACACCCGCGTTGTTTCCAATAAATCTCCGTGGTTCAGCGCCGTTGAACCGGGAGAAATTCACTCCGTTGCCGTATCTCACGGCGAAGGCCGCTTCTATGCGCCGGAAGAAACAATTAAAGCATTGTTTGCCAACGGGCAGGTTGCAACGCAGTATGTTGATGAAAACGGCAAACCCACCATGGCAATGCCGTACAACCCCAATGGTTCGCTGTACGCTATTGAAGGCATTACCAGCCCCGACGGCAGAATTTTGGGTAAAATGGGCCATACCGAACGTTTTGTACCGGGCCTGTTTAAAAATATCAGCGGCAATAAAGACCAGAAAATCTTTATCAGCGGCGTAAATTATTTTAAATAATTAAGTAACTAAAAATACCGCTCCGGAGCAAAACCGGGGCGGTATTGTGTTTTTGATATTTAGCTGTTAAAATAGTTAAGCACGGAGTATTGATGTATCGGTTTTCCACTCTTGCTGAGTGGTGGTGATGCTAATGACAGTGTACGAAGCATTATCTTTAATGGTTGCTTTCGGAACTCTCGTAGCAGTCATTGTTTCGGGACGCAAATAGCGTAATGAAAAAAACCGTATAACAGCGGTTACACGGCTTCCTTCAAACTATAAATTTGACAAGGGAGAACTGATGTACCACCATCATTACTCCGTGCTTTTATTATACAATTTTTAATTTTACTTTGCAAGCGAAGGAACATTATGGATAAGTTACAAAATTTACAGCCCTGGCAGCAGGTGCAGGGCATTTATGTGCATACACCGTTTTGCAGGCAAAAATGCCTGTACTGCGATTTTAATTCGTACGCAGGTTTTGGGGCGGAGGTAATGGCAAAATATGCCGCGGCGGTATGCAGGGAAATTGCCGGGCGCAGAAAAGATGTGCCTGTAAACGACAATGCTTCAATTTATTTTGGCGGCGGCACGCCAAGCCTTTTACCGGCTGAAACTATAAAAGAAATTACGGACGCTTTAAAAAAGTACGGCTGGTGGCAAAATCCGTGCGAGGCGTCTATCGAGGCAAATCCCGGCACTGTTGATTTGCCGAAACTGAAAGCACTGCGGCAGTCAGGGTTTGACCGCATCAGCTTTGGCGTGCAGAGTTTAAACGATGCAGAATTAAAAGCGATAGGGCGCGTGCATAATGCAGCCGAAGCATTGGAAGCAATAGAACTTGCCAAACAGGCAGGCTTTAAGCGCATTAATGCCGATGTTATTTACGGCCTGCCGGGGCAGACTATGGCAAGTTTAAAGGAAACGCTTGCGCGGCTTTGCAGTACCGGCATTGAACATTTATCCGTTTATGGGCTGATTGTTGAGGACGGCACGCCGCTGCAAAAAATGACAGAAGCAGGAAAGATAATTTTGCCGGATGAGGACGAAGCCGCCGATATGTACGAATTTGTACAGGAGTTTTTAAAAACGCAGGGCTTTGAACGCTATGAAATATCTAACTATGCGCGCGGCAAAGCGTACAGCCGCCATAACCTTGTGTACTGGCATTATTACCCGTATGCGGCATTTGGAGCGGGTGCCTGCGGCTTTAACGGCAGCGCGCGTTTTACTGCCGCCGCAAAAGTACAAAACTACATACAGCTTATACAAAGAGGCGGGCAGCTTTATGATAAAGAAGAACTGCTTGTGCCGGTGCAGTTTGAAGAATTTATGTTTATGAACCTGCGCAAAAAAAGCGGTGTAAGTTTAAACGAAGCAAAGCAGCGTTTCGGTATTGATGTTATGGAAAAATACGGGGCGGAAATGAAACCGTATATTGAGCATAATTTGCTTGGTTTTGATAAAGAGCGGCAGAAAATCTGCCTTACCGAAGCAGGTATGGAAGTTGGCAACCGTATTTTTGAAATTTTTGTGACGGATTAAATTTTATTTAAAAAATATATAAAAACTTATTGACAATATCTGAAGGCAGTGCTATTCTAATATCAAGATGTTAGCACTCTATTATAACGAGTGCTAACAATCCCTTCGGAGGTGGGGATATGTTAAACGAAAGAAAGAAGAAAATTCTGCAAATCATCATAGAAGATTACATTTCTACGGCAGAGCCGGTAGGTTCACGCACTATTGCGCGCAAACATGATTTGGGATTGAGCCCGGCCACCATCCGTAACGAAATGAGCGATTTGGAACTTTTGGGTTATCTGGAGCAGCCCCACACTTCAGCCGGCCGTGTGCCTTCGGCACAGGCATACAGGTTTTATGTAGATTCCATGATTGAGCCGGATACGCTGGACGATAACGACCGTACATTAATTAATACCCTGTACCGCGAACGCCAGCGCAGCATTGACGATATTTTCCTGTCAACCGCCAAAATCCTTTCGCAGATGACGCATAACGTGTCGATGGTGCTGGCAAACCAGCATTCCATCAGCCGTTTCTGCTATTTAAAGTTTTTGCCGCTTGATACGAACCATGCCATTCTGTGTATTGTTACCGATGACGGCAATGTAAACAACTGCGTGGTGGAAATTCCGGCAGGCATGTCTGCCAAAGAACTGGAATACATGGCCGGGCGCATTACAAGAATGCTGGAAGGCAAAGCCGTAACGGATATCGACAAGGCGTTGCTGGATGAAGTGCAGGCAGCGGTTAAAGATGACCGGCTGCTTTTAAGTTCGCTTTTGCATGTGCTGCGCCGCATGACGCGCCCCGAAAAGGAAACTTTCTTTATGGGCGGCACAAGGCAGCTGTTAAGCCAGCCTGAATTCCGCGATATGGAAAAAGTTAAAAACCTTTTAGGCGTGCTGGAAGAAGAAAAAGTTGTGCGCAACATTTTAAAATCCGGCGAAGAATCCGGGCTGCGCATAACGATAGGCAGCGAAAATAAATTTGAAGGCATTCAGGATTGCAGCATGGTGCAGGCAACCTACCGCTTAAACGGCAAAATAGTCGGTACAATGGCTGTTTTGGGGCCTACGCGCATGCAGTATGGCAAAGTAATTGCCGTAATGGATTATCTTCATAAATATTTAAAAACGATTTTAAACAGCTGAGGAGGGACAGTATGCAGGCAGAAGATATTAAAGATACTCAGAACCCTGCGGAAGGAGCAGCGGAAAATGCTGAAGCGCCCGCTGAAGAAAAGGTAAACGCCGGTGAAGCAGCAGCCGGAAATGCAGAAAACGCACAACCGGAAGAAGCAAAGCCGGAAGAACCCCAGAAAGATGAAAAAGATGCAAAAATCGAAGAACTGCAAAACCGCCTGATGCGTTTGCAGGCCGATTTTGAAAATTTCCGCAGACGCAATGCTGCCGAACGCGAACAGCTTTCAACCTTCGTTACGGCAGATGTTGTCGGCAAGTTTTTAAAAGTGCTCGATAACTTTGAAAGAGCTGAGCAGAGCGTAAAAACTACAAACGATATGTCTGCTATCGTAGCCGGCATGGAAAAAATCAAACGGCAGTTTGAACAGGCTTTTAAAGAGCTTGAAGTTGAAGAAATCCCCGCAGAGGGGCAGAAATTTAACCCGGAACTGCACGAAGCTGTAATGCGCGGGCAGAACCCGGATTTAGAGGATGAAAGCATTGAGCAGGTTTTTGAAAAAGGTTACAGGCTGCGCAATAAAATCATCCGCCACAGCAAAGTTAAAGTAATAAGCAACGATTAAGTTGCATTCTTTATACAGTGTAAATTTGAGGAGGAAAAAACATCATGTCTAAAGTAATTGGTATTGACTTAGGTACTACTAACTCTGTAGTAGCTGTTATGGAAGGCGGCGAACCGACCGTTATCACTAACCAGGAAGGCAGCAGGCTGACCCCGTCCGTTGTAGGTTTTTCCAAAAACGGCGAGCGTCTGGTAGGCCAGCTGGCAAAACGCCAGGCTGTTTCCAACCCGGACAGAACCATCAGCTCCATTAAACGCCACATGGGCACTAATTACAGAGTTGAAATTGACGACAAAAAATACTCTCCGGAAGAAATTTCCGCAATGATTCTGCAAAAATTAAAAGCTGACGCTGAAAAATATCTCGGCGAAAGCGTACATCAGGCCGTAATTACCGTTCCGGCTTACTTCTCCGACAGCCAGCGCCAGGCAACCAAAGACGCAGGCAAAATTGCAGGCCTTGAAGTTCTGCGTATTATCAACGAACCTACCGCAGCAGCACTTGCTTACGGCATTGACAAGAGCGAAGACCACACCGTTATGGTTTACGACCTTGGCGGCGGCACGTTCGATGTATCCATCCTTGATGTAGGCGACGGCGTATTTGAAGTTAAAGCTACCAACGGCGATACTCACCTCGGCGGCGATGACTTTGACCAGCGCATTATCGACTGGATGGTTGATGAATTCAAGAAAGCCGAAGGCATTGACCTTTCCAACGACCGTATGGCTATGCAGCGTCTGCGTGAAGCAGCAGAAAAAGCTAAAATCGAACTGTCCGGCGTAATGAGCACCAACATCAACCTGCCGTTCATTACCGCAGGCGCCGACGGCCCGAAACATCTTGACATGGATTTAACCCGTGCTAAATTTGAAGAAATGACCGCAGACCTTGTTGAACGCACCATGGGCCCGACCCGTCAGGCTATGGCCGACGCAGGCATGAGCGCAAGCGACATCAACAAAGTATTGCTGGTTGGCGGTTCCACCCGTATTCCGGCTGTACAGGAAGCCATTAAAAAATTCATGGGCAAAGAACCGCACCGCGGCATTAACCCGGATGAATGCGTTGCAGTAGGCGCTGCTATTCAGGCAGGCGTACTGGCAGGCGAAGTTAAAGACGTACTGCTTCTGGACGTAACTCCGCTGTCCCTCGGCATTGAAACCGCCGGCGGCATTTTCACCAGAATGATTGACCGCAACACCACCATTCCTACTTCCAAATCTCAGATTTTCTCCACTTATTCCGATAACCAGCCTTCCGTTGATATCCACGTACTGCAGGGCGAACGCGACATGGCTGCCGACAACAAAACTCTGGGACGTTTTGAACTGTCCGGCATTCCGGCTGCACCGCGCGGAGTACCGAAAATTGAAGTTACCTTCGATATCGACGCCAACGGCATTGTAAACGTAAAAGCTAAAGACCTCGGCACCGGCAAAGAACAGAAGATTACCATTACTTCTTCCGGCACGCTTGATAAAGACGAAGTTGACCGTCTTGTAAAAGAAGCCGAAGCCAACGCCGAAGCAGATAAAAAACGCAAAGAAGCAGTTGAAGCTCGCAACCAGGCTGACAGCCTCTGCTATCAGGCAGAAAAAACCATTAAAGACATGGAAGGCAAAGGCAGCGACGAACTGATTGCCAAAGTTAAAACCGCAATGGACGCCCTGAAAGAAAAAATGAAAGGCGACGACGTTGACGCAATTAAGAAAGCAACTGAAGAACTTACCAAACCCTTGTATGAACTGAGCGCTGAACTTTACAAACAGACCGAAGCAGCCAAAGGTGCGGAAGCAGGTAATGCAGGTGCAGCAAACGCAGGCGGCGCTAAAAAAGCCGACGACGATGTAGTTGACGCCGAAGTTGTTGACGACGACAAGAAATAATCAGCTTAGGATGGTGTAAACCTTGGAAAAAAGAGATTACTATGACGTGCTGGGCGTTTCTAAAAGCGCAACGGCAGACGAGATAAAAAAAGCATATCGTAAACTGGCACGTCAGTATCATCCTGATGTCAACAAGGATAATCCTGATGCTGCAGAAAAGTTTAAAGAATGCTCCGAAGCATACAGTGTTTTGAGCGACGAAAAGAAACGTGCCCAGTATGACCAGTTTGGCCATGCAGCCTTTGACGGCGCTGCCGGAGCAGGCGGCGCGGGCGGTTTCGGCGGGTTTGATTTCAGCGGCTTCGGCGGCGCTGGCGGCGGTATGGAGGACATTTTTGATATGTTCTTTGGCGGCGGCGGGCGCTCCAGAGGCGGCCGTCAGGCAGGCCCGCAGCGCGGCAGCGATTTGCGCTTCGATATGGAAATTACCTTTGAAGAAGCAGCTTTCGGCGTAGAACGCGAAATTAACCTGACGCGCGACGAGCAATGCCCAAAATGTAAAGGCAGCGGCGCTGAACCGGGCAGCAAGGTGGAAACCTGCCCCGAATGCCACGGCACAGGCCAGGTAAGCTTTACGCAAAACACTATGTTCGGGCAGATGCGTAACGTACGCCCGTGCAGCAGATGCCACGGCGAAGGCAAAATTATTACCGAGCCGTGCAAGGAATGCAAAGGCAAAGGCACCGTGCGCAAAACCAAAAAACTTAAAGTTAAAATTCCTGCCGGTGTTAACGACGGTTCGCGCCTGCGCGTAAGCGGAGAAGGCGAAGCAGGTATGCGCGGCGGCCCGAGCGGCGACCTTTACGTATACCTTTATGTGAAGCCGCACAAATTCTTTGAACGTGACGGCAACACTGTATTATGCGAAGTGCCTATTAACATTGTACAGGCAACTTTGGGCGATGAAATAAAAGTACCGACTCTGGACGGCCAGGTAACCATGAAGATTCCGGAAGGCACCCAGCCGGGACAGGTGCTGCGCCTGAAAGGCAAAGGCATACCCAGCCTGCGCGGAGGCAGCCGCGGCGACCAGCTGGTACGCATAAAAGTTGTTGTTCCTAAAAAGCTGAGCGAAAAGCAAAAAGACGCGCTGCGTAAATTTGCCGACATCAGCAAGGACAACATCAACCCCGAAGAAAAAAGCTTTTTGAACAAAATTAAAGATTTGTTTAAATAACAAGTAACGTATCATAAACCTAAACCCCGGTACTTATGTACTGGGGTTTTGTGTGTAATGATTGTATTTTTGCTAACTTTGAGAATCCTGCCTTATTAAAAAAAGGTATGTACTATTGCAGCAACGCAAAATACTGCGGCTCCTACGAGCGCAAACACGATAAAACTGTTTGCGCATGAAGGGTATAAATAAGATGAAGCCGCCGCAGTTTTGCCTGTTGCTTTATAGCACATACTTTTTTTACGACTTTTAGGAGAAGGGAATAGTTAAGTGCATAGTGTAAAATTGGCTGATGTAAAATTTTATTGATGGCAAATAACCAGCGCTGCCGCAAAAGTAAAGGAGGGGATAGTATGGGTGTTATTGATATTTTAACCATTATTGGTTATACAATAACGGTGTTTTCCTTTGGCTATGCCCTCGGAAAAGACTGCTACAAAAAACAGTAACGACCGCCAAGAGCCTTGCAAACTTTGACGGTCGTTACTTTAGTTAACTGATTTTCAATTTTGCGGCTGACCGTCTATCGGCAGCCATTTGTTTTTCTATAATTATTATAGCAAACAGGCACAAAAAGTCAAATATAGTAACGCTTAATAAAAAAGCCGCCGTGACGTGATAAATATAAATTGACTGATTTTATAATGTACATTTCGGCCTTGTTATGATAAGATAAAAGGCGGAAATTTATATCTTTTTACTATGAGTTTTTTGAGGAGTGAAACGTAATGCAGTGGACGGAAGTCAGCTTACAGACAACGCATGAACAGGCAGACACGATTGCCGATATTTTATACAGCGCCGGTGCGCAAGGCGTGGCCATGGAAGACCCGCTTTTAATTAATCAGCTGCGCGCAAGCGGCACATGGGAGCTATGTGATATTCCCGAACAGCAGAATACCGAGGTTGTTACCGTAACGGCTTATTACCCGGATGACGAAAAACTTTCCGAACGTTTGGAGTTTATCTCGCGCGAGGTTAAAGCCGTTGAAGAACGTATCGGGCAAAAATGCGTTTTCCGCAATCCGTTGTTCCGTACGCTGTGCGAGCAGGATTGGGCAAACGAGTGGAAGCAGTATTTCCACGTAACCCATATCGGCAAACATCTTGTTATTAAGCCTTCGTGGGAAAAATACGATGCCAAGGCTGATGACCTTGTTATTGAAATTGACCCCGGCATGGCCTTTGGCACCGGCACGCACCATACAACAAGCATGTGCATGGAATATCTGGAAGAAATTATTACGCCGCAGGCGGAAGTGTTTGATGTTGGCACCGGCAGCGGTATTTTAAGCATTGCAGCTGCCAAACTTGGCGCCAAAAGCATTGTTGCCGTAGATATTGACGCCAACGCCGTGCGCATTGCCAAAGAAAACATTGCCGAAAACGGCCTGAGTGAAGTTATTGCAGTTAAAGAAGGAGACCTTCTGCACGGCACGGAAGGCAAGGCTGATGTGATTATTGCCAATATTATTGCCGATATTATTATTATGCTGCTGCCGGATGTTGCGCAAAAGCTGAAAGCGGACGGCAAGTTTCTTGCCAGCGGCATTATAGAAGAACGTGAAGACGATATTAAACAGGCTGCTGCAGCCAGCGGGCTGAAGGTTATCAGCACGCGCCATAAAGGCGGCTGGGTTGCCATGTTGATGGCACTGGAGGGTTAATGCACAGATTTTTTATTCCGCGCCCTTATGCGGAAAACATGATGATAGACGGCATTGACGCACGCCATATTTACACCGTGCTTAAAATGAAGCCGGGCGAAAAGGTGCAGATTGTGAGCGACGACGGCGTAACCGCCCTTGCAGAAATTACTGAAACTGCGCCCGGGCAGACGCTTGTAAAATGCTTTGAAGTTATTGCCGAAAGCCATGAGCCTGCGGTAAAGATTACACTGGCGCAGGGTCTTGTAAAAGGCGAAAAGATGGATTTTATCATCCAAAAGGCGGTGGAGCTCGGCGTAAGCCGCATTGTGCCTTTGGCAATGGAACATTCCGTTGTGCGCTATGACGGCGAGAAGGCTGCAAAAAAATGCCAGCGCTGGCAAAAAATTGCCGAAAGTGCGGCCAAGCAGAGTAAGCGCGACATTATTCCGCAAATTGCGGAGGTTGCAGCTATTGATAAACTGATGGCTGAATGTGACTGTACAACTAAAATAATTGCTTACGAATGTGAGGACAGGCAGGGGCTTAAACAGGTTCTGCAAAGTAATTTAAAGACAGACAGCATATTAATTATAATCGGCCCGGAAGGCGGCATCAGCGAAGCCGAGCTTTATAAAGCACGCAGCGGCGGTGCGGTGCCTGTTTCGCTGGGCAGGCGCATTTTGCGCGCCGAAACGGCCGGGCTTACCGCTTTAAGTGCCGTTTTATATGAATTTGACGAACTGGGAGGCTGAAAATGGCAAAAATTGCATTTTATACGCTTGGCTGCAAGGTTAACCAGGCCGATACGGCAAGCATGGAAAACCTGTTTTTGCGCAGCGGGCATCAGCTTGTCAGTTTCGACGGCGAAGCTGATGTATATATTATTAATACCTGCGTTGTTACCAATACCGGGCAGCGCAAATCGCGCCAGACCATTCACCGCGCCATCCGCAAGAACCCCAATGCGCTGATTGTGGTTACGGGCTGCTATCCGCAGACGGCGGCGGAAGAAGTAAAGGCCATTGCCGGTGTGGATATGATTATCGGCAACCAGGACCGCGCGCAGATTGTGCAGCTGGTGGAAGAACGCCTTGCGCATAGGCAGACCGATACGCTGGATGCCGTGCATAAATTAACTGCCAGCACTGCTTTTGAAGAAATGGCGGCAGGAGATATAACCGATAAAACGCGCGCATTTTTAAAAATACAGGAAGGCTGCAACCAGTTCTGCACTTACTGCATTATTCCTTACGCACGCGGTCCGCTGCGTTCGCGCAGCCTTGAAAGCATCCGTACCGAAACGCAGCGCCTTATAAGCGCCGGGTTTAAGGAAATTGTGCTTATAGGCATTCACCTTGGCTGTTACGGCAAAGAAAACCCTGACGGCCCTACTTTGTATGACGCAGTTAAAACCGTTCTTGATGTGCCGGGCGTGCAGCGCCTGCGCCTCGGTTCGCTGGAATCTGTGGAGGTAGAGCCGCGTCTTTTAACGCTGATGCAGGAAGACGCACGTTTTTGCAGACATTTGCACCTGCCGCTGCAATCGGGCTGCGATAAAACCTTGCAGGCCATGCACAGGCCGTACACAACGGCTAAATTTAAAACGCTTCTGGCGGATATTAAAACCAGGGTGCCAGATATTGCCATAACTACGGATGTTATTGTAGGTTTTCCCGGTGAAACGGAAGCTGATTTTGAAACAACCTGCAAATTTGCCGAAAGCTGCGGCTTCAGCAAAATGCATATTTTTCCGTTTTCGGCGCGCAAAGGCACGCCTGCCGAAAAATTTGCGGGCGCTGTGACAGAAGCCGTAAAAAAAGAACGTGCCGATATTTTGGGCGGAATTGACGAAACCATGCACAAAACTTTTTTGCAGGCTATGGTTGGCCAAACCGCGGAAGTTTTGTTTGAGCAGCCTGCCGGTGAAGATTATTTTGAAGGCTTAACCGGCAACTATCAGCGAGTTTTTGTAAAAAGCAGCTGCCGTAATCTGGGCGGCGAAATACTGCCTGTAAAAATAACGGCTTTTGACGGTGAAAAACTGTTTGGCGAAATTATAAAAGACTGAAGAATTTAACATAATTTAAAAGGAATTTTATTATCTTTGGCGAATTTATAATAAATTACCAATTAAATACAACCTTAAACAGCGAGGAGGTAAAAATATGAACGACTGCGTATTCTGCCGTATTATTTCCGGAGAGATTCCTGCCGAAAGAGTATATGAAGACGATAAAATGATTGTTATCCGCGACGCCGCACCGGCTGCGCCCGTACACGTACTGATGATTCCGAAGGAACATACGGAAAACATTGTTGCGGCAGACCCGGAACTTGTTAAGTACATGCTGGGCAAAGTAAAAATGCTCAGCGAAAAACTCGGCGTAAGCGAAAAAGGCTTCCGCATTGTTGTTAACACCGGCGACGAAGGCGGACAAACCGTGCACCATCTGCATATCCATCTTTTGGGCGGTAAAATGCTCGGCTGGCCTCCGTGCTGATTGACAAACTCCTTACAGTAATGTATAATTAGACGGTGAGATTATATGCTTCGGAGTATTCTCAAAGCATATAAATTGTATATACACTTCCCTAAGTGTGTGGAGGGAGGGAGATCAGATGGCAGAAATTAAAGTTGGCAAAAACGAAACTCTTGACAGCGCACTGCGCAGATTCAAAAGAGCTACCCAAAAAGCCGGCATCCTTTCTGAAGTAAGAAAACGCGAACACTATGAAAAACCGAGCGTTCAGCGCAAAAAGAAATCCGAAGCCGCAAGAAAACGTAAATCCAGATAATGGGGGCGCGTGCAGATGTCAATTAAAGATCAGCTGACAGAAGATATGAAGCAGGCCATGAAAGCCCACAACAAAGTGGCGCTGGAAACCATCCGCATGGCGCGTGCCAATATCAAAAATGTCGAGATCAATGACAAAAAAGAACTTACTGAAGACGAAGTAATTGCAGTTTTGATGAAAGAAGTTAAGATGCGTCAGGATTCTCTTGCTGAGTTTGAGAAAGCAGGACGCACCGATCTGATAGACCAGGCCAAAGCTGAGATTGAAGTGCTGCAAAAATATCTTCCGGCCGCAATGGAAGATGACGAGCTGCAAAGCCTTGTTAAGGAAGTAATTGCCGAAACAGGCGCAGCCAGCATGAAGGACATGGGCAAGGTAATGCCTAAGGTTATTGCCAAAGCCGGTGGCCGTGCCGATGGCAAACGCATTAATGCCATGGTAAAACAACTTTTACAGTAAGTATAAGCCAATGCTTAATAACAGAGCTTGCAGACGCAGGCTCTGTTATTTTTTGTGAATACGGTATTTGCCACTTGTGATTTAAGGCAAATTTTGTTATAGTATATGTAAAGAGATTGGCAGAAGCCGGTCTTATAAATGGAGCAAATTCCCCTGCGGTGTTCGTTACATTGCCTTTTAGTTTTGAGCCAACACACTTACCTAGGGAGCCCGGAATTTGAGCTCCGCCTATTAAAAACAAGCCCTCTCGAGGGGACTTTTGCGGTAGGCGGGAGGGCACCCACCTGCACATGCAGGTTCAAAACATTGGGCAGGACGGCATTGCGGGGAAATTTTTTTGGAGGACTCATGGAGCTTTCACGTGTAGAAATGGTTATCGGCCCCAAGGCCGTTGAAAAATTAAATGCCGCCAGAGTTGCTGTTATAGGCCTTGGCGGCGTTGGTTCTTATGTGGCGGAGGCTTTGTGCCGCACCGGTGTTGGCAGCTTTGTAATTATGGATAATGATACCGTTGAAGCAAGCAACATTAACCGTCAGCTGCCTGCGCTTACAAGCACTATCGGCAAGTTTAAGGCCGATGTTATGGCCGCACGCCTGCGCGATATTAACCCCTTGTGCCGCATAAGGGTTATTAAGGATTTTTACAGGCCTGGTGATTTTGAAAACCTTTTTGTGGACGGTTTTGATTTTATTGCCGACGCTATCGACAGTACGGAATCGAAAGCAGACCTTTTAATAGAGGCTTACAGGCATAATGTTCCCGTGGTATCAGCCATGGGTACGGGCAACAAGCTGTACCCGGAAATGCTGGAAATTACGGATATCAGCAAAACAAGCGTGTGCCCGCTGGCGCGCAGCATGCGCAAAAAACTGCGCGACGCCGGTATTACCGAAGGCATTACCGTTGTATATTCGCATGAAGAACCGCAGCGCTTTATTGAAGGCAGCGTGCCGGGCAGCCTGGTGTTTGTGCCTGCCTGCGCCGGTATGATGATGGCCGCGCATATTGTACAGAAAATAATTGCCGGGCAGGATTAAAATATGGACAGTTTATTTGCACAAACAATTACCAAACCGCTGGCAGACCGCATGCGCCCGCGGCGTTTAAGCGATTTTGCCGGGCAGGAAAAAGCCCTCGGGCCGGGCAGCCCGCTGCGGCGGATGATTGAGCGCGACGCTTTGCAGCCGCTTTTGTTTTACGGGCCGCCGGGAACAGGAAAAACTACATTGGCACATATTATTGCCAATATGACGCAAAGCCGTTTTGTTGCGCTTAATGCAGTATCGAGCGGCTTGCCGGAGCTGCGCAGGCTGATTGGCGAAGCGCGTGACGCTCTTTACAGTGGTATGGGGCGCACGATAGTTTTTATCGACGAAATACACCGCTTTAACAAGGCTCAGCAGGATGTGCTTTTGCCGTATGTGGAAAACGGCACGGTTATTCTTATCGGTGCAACCACGGAAAACCCGTTTTTTGAAGTAAATGCGCCGCTTTTGTCGCGGATGAAAATTATACGTCTGGAGCGGCTTGATAAAAACGCCGTTAAAAAGATTCTGCAAAAGGCGCTGACAGATAAGGAAAACGGCTACGGCAGGCAGGGGCTTGCCATGACGGATGAGGCGCTGGAAGCACTGGCTGATTTTTGCGGCGGCGACGCACGCGTGGCACTGAACCTTTTGGAGCAGGCTGAATTTATGCTGCCTGACGGCGTAAAAACGATTGACGGCGCGGTGCTTAAAAGCGTAATGGGCGATGCTTTTAAGCGTTACGATAAAAAAGGCGACCGCCATTACGATACGGTATCGGCATTTATAAAAAGCATGCGCGGCAGTGACGCCGACGCGGCGCTGCATTATCTGGCAGAGATGCTGGAAAGCGGCGAGGATGTGCGTTTTATCGCGCGGCGCATTGTTATCTGCGCGGCAGAAGATGTAGGCAATGCCGACCCGATGGCGCTTGTTGTGGCTAATTCAGCGGCGCAGGCTGCCCATTTTATAGGCCTGCCGGAAGCACAGCTGCCGTTGGCGCAGGCTGTGTGCTATATAGCAAATGCACCAAAAAGCAACGCCTGCTGCACGGCAATTTTCAGTGCGCGTGAAGAAGCGCGTGCGGTGCAGAGTACGGTGCCCAAGCATCTGCGCGACGCGCATTACCCCGGTGCAGGTGCGCTGGGGCACGGCACAGGCTATAAATATCCGCACGATTATCCCGGCGGCTGGGTACAGCAGCAGTATATGCCTGATGAACTTACCGGGCACAAATATTACTTTCCGAAGGACATTGGCGCGGAAAAAGCGCTGCACGGCAAACAGAAAAATTAATTAATAACCCTGTATACTTTTAGCGTGCGTTGACTTTGCACGCTAATTTTTATATAATTTTCTTATGCGTTGTACCTATTTAAAAGGAGCGATTTTTGAATTATGAAGTACATGAGTGGTAATGAAATCCGTAAAAGATTTTTAAAGTTTTTTGAAGACAGAGGGCATCTCGTGCTGCCGAGCGCTTCGCTCATTCCGCAGGATGACCCGACTCTGCTTTTAATTGGTGCGGGCATGGCGCCTTTTAAACCGTTTTTTACCGGTAAAATGAAACCGCCTTCTCCGCGTATCACTACCTGCCAGAAATGCGTGCGCACCGGCGATATTGAAAACGTAGGCCGTACTGCGCGCCACCATACCTATTTTGAAATGCTGGGCGATTTTTCCTTCGGCGATTATTTCAAAAAAGAAATCATTCCCTGGAGCTGGGAATTTTTAACCAAAGAACTGGAGCTGCCTGCCGATAAACTGTGGGTAACCATTCATCCGACTGACGATGAAGCATACGAAATCTGGCACAATGTTGTAGGCGTACCTGATGAACGCATTGTACGCCTTGAAGAAAACTTCTGGGAAACCGGCAGCGGCCCGTGCGGACCGGACAGCGAGCTGCACATTGATATGGGCGAAGAACGCGGCTGCGGCAGGCCGGACTGCAAACCCGGCTGCGACTGCGACCGTTTCCTTGAAATCTGGAACCTGGTATTTACCCAGTATGACCAGCATGAAGACGGCACTTACACACCGCTTGCCAATAAAAACATTGATACCGGCGCAGGCCTTGAACGCCTTGCTTCCGTATTGCAGGGCAAGCCTTCCAACTTTGAAACCGACCTTATCTTCCCGATTATTGAATACGCCGCTAAGGTTGCCGGCGTAGAATACGGCAAGGATAAAAAGACCGACGTATCCTTAAAGGTTATTGCCGACCATGTCCGCAGCATTACCTTTATGATTGCCGACGGCGTGCTTCCTTCCAACGAAGGCCGCGGCTATGTACTGCGCCGCGTACTGCGCCGTGCCGTACGCCATGCGCGCTTAATCGGCATTGAAGACAAGTTTCTTAACGGTGCGGTTGATGTTGTTATTGACATGTTTAAAGAACCGTATCCGTACCTTGTTGAAAAAACAAGCTTTATCCATAAAGTTATCGAAATGGAAGAAACCAGCTTCCTGCGCACTCTGCGCCAGGGCTGCGACCTTTTATACACCGAAATCGAAAGCCTCAAAAAAGAAAACAAAACCGTGCTGGACGGCGCAACTGCTTTCCGTCTGAGCGATACTTTCGGTTTCCCGCGTGAACTGACTGCCGAAATTCTGGAAGAAGAAGGCATGACGATGGACGATAAAGCCTTTAACGAGGCTTTGGAGGTTCAGCGCAAAATGGCACGCGACGCTCGCGATGACAAAACCGGACGCCCGGTAATTTACAACACCCGCAGCATTGACCTTGCTTCCTTAAAGGTTGATGAAGGCGCACAGGGCGGCAAAATTGTTGCCATGTATCCTGCTCATGACGCACAGCCGGTTGAAAGCATGGAGGACGGCAAAAAAGCAGCTGTTATTACCGATGTTACCGCATTCCACGCTGAAGGCGGCGGACAGCTTGGCGATACCGGCCGCATTATTGCCCCTGCCGGCGTAATGCAGGTTGAAATTACAAAAAAACTGCCGGACGGCGCAACAATTATGATTGGCACCGTAACCGAAGGCACCGTTGCCGTTGGCGACGAAGTTAAGTTTGAAATTGAACACGGACGCAAAAACGATATTGCCCGCAACCATACAGCAACCCACCTGCTGCATGCAGCTTTAAAACAGGTTTTGGGCGACCATGTTAACCAGGCAGGCAGCTATGTTGGCCCCGACCGTCTGCGTTTCGACTTCTCGCATTTCTCTCCCGTAACGGAAGAAGAACTGCGCAGGGTTGAAGAAATTGTAAACGACCAGATTCTGGCAGCAAAAGATGTAACCGTTGAAGAACTGCCGATTGACGAAGCCAAAAAACGCGGTGCAGTTGCACTGTTCGGCGAAAAATACGGCAGCATTGTACGCGTTGTTACCGTACCGGGCTTTTCCATGGAATTCTGCGGCGGCGTGCATGTTGGCAATACCGCGCAGATTGGCATGTTTAAAATTCTGTCCGAATCAAGCACAGGCGCAGGCGTACGCCGTATTGAAGCCGTAACCGGCCACGGCGCGCTGAACTATGTACGCGAGATGGAAGATATGGTTAAAACCGCAGCAACCGGCCTTAAATGCCGCAGCAATGATCTTTGCGCACGTATCTGCGCATTGCAGTCCGATTATAAAGCAGCGGAACAGAAAATCAGCGAGCTGGAAGGCCAGATTGCCAAAGCGCAGGTAAGCGACGCTGCCTCCAGCGTTTGCGATATTAAAGGCGTTCCCGTACTTGTACAGAAAGTAAGTGCCGGTGACGTTGAAGCACTGCGCAGCCTGGGCGACCAGATGCGCGATAAAGTAGGCGGCGTTGTAGTGCTGGCTGACGTTATTGACAGCGGCAAAATCAACATTCTTGCCATGGCAACCAAAGACGCTGTTGCCAAAGGCATCCATGCCGGGCAGATTGTTAAGGAAGTTGCCAGGGTTTGCGGCGGCGGCGGCGGCGGACGCCCCGATATGGCACAGGCCGGCGGCAAAGATGCTTCCAAGCTTGATGAAGCACTGAAAACCGCACTGACTGTTATTGAAGGACAGATTAAATAATTTCACAAAATAGTAACGGCTGGGTTTAAAGCTCAGCCGTTTCTTTCTATTATTTTGCGTTAAGGTATGTTAAAATAAATAAAAAGCCTTTTTATTTTTAAAGGAGGAATAGTTATGAGCATTTCAAGCGAAACCATGATGTTTAAACGCACTGAAGATAAAAAAGACGTAGCCCAGACTATCCGCGAGGTTTATGCCGCGCTGGAGGAAAAAGGCTACAACCCGGTAGACCAGCTTGTTGGCTATCTATTAAGCGGCGACCCCACTTACATTACCAGCCATAAAGATTCGCGCACCAAGCTGCGCCGTTTTGAGCGCTATGAACTTTTGGAAGAGCTTGTAAAAAGTTATCTTTCCGCATCGGCTAAAAAGTAGGGCGGCGCTATGAAAAGAAGCATGGGGCTTGATATCGGCACGCGCACAATAGGCGTGGCAACGAGCGATTTATTGGGCATGATTGCCGGCGGCGTGGAAACCATACGCCGCACAACGGAAGAACGCGATTTTGAGCGCATAGGCGAGCTGATTAAAGAGCATGAAGTGGATACGGTTGTTTTGGGTTATCCCAAAAATATGAACGGCACAATAGGCGAACGCGCGCATGTAAGCGAGGCTTTTGCCGAAGAACTGAAAAAACGCTTTGAAGGCATTAAAGTTGTGCTGTGGGATGAAAGGCTTTCGACAGTGGCGGCGGAAAATGTGCTGATAGATGCGGATTTGAAGCGCAAGAAACGCCGTAAAATTATTGACATGATGGCGGCTGTGGTTATTTTGCAGAACTATTTGGACAGCCGGCGCTAAACAAACGGCAGCGGGGTGATTTTAATGTTACAGAGAAAACATAAAATAGCCGGCGGTGTAATAGCGGTGCTGATAATTCTCGGCACGCTGGCGGTGCATGTGGCAGGCAATAAAGCTGCGGGCTTTGTAAACGAAATGGCTGACAGGCAGACAGTGCTGCAGGGCAAGCTGCAAATAGGGCATTTTAGTGCCAGTGTATCGGGCAATGTTGTGTTTGAAAACGTAGTGTGGACTGCGCCTGACGGTAAAAAACTGGCCGAAGTACCGGAAATGAACGTTTCCGCCAACCTTTTTGATATCCTTAAAGGTTCTTTCGGCATTAACTCCATTAACAGCATCTCTATCGAAAAGCCGCAGTTTGCGGTAAATTATACCGATAAAGACGGGCTTGACATTATTAACTACATCAATTTTTCCGATAAAGATGATGAAACGCCGACAGAGTTCCGCGGCATGGTGGAAATTACCGACGGTGCTCTTGCGCTTGACATGAACGGGCAGAAGCTTGATTTCAGCAATGTGGAAATGCAGGCTAATTTAAAAGAGTTCCCGGATATTAAATTTACTTTGCAGGGCAAAAACGGCGATGCTGATTTAATTGGCAGCATTGACAAGGTTTATGACGATGTAACAATCGGCGCCGAAGTTAAAAACCTGCAAATTACTGAGCTTATGAAGGTGCTGCCTTCGTTTGGTGAACTGAGCATTACCGGCGGCGTTATTAACGGCGCCAAGCTTGCAGCTGGGCTGCACGATGCGCAGTGGAACCTGAACCTTGACGGCAGCCTGAGCGGCGTGGCAGGCAAGGCTTTGGGCTATAACATTACCGATGGCGGCGGCAGCTTTGCCATTGACAACAATGCAGCTTCGTTTACCGCCGTTAAAGGCAAAGTGGAAGGGCAGGATGTTAACATGGACGGCAAAATCCTGTTCCAGAAACAGGGCATGCCTACTTATGATTTGAACGTGGCAGCGCCTTCCTTCCGTGTGGACGCTGTAAGCCCCGGCCTGGGCATTACCGACAGCGTTAACATTAACGGCAAGGTAACAGGCCCGATTGACGCGCCTGTAATTAACGGCAGCTTTACCATGGATAAGCTGGAAGTTGCTCCGCTTGTGGCAACGGGCATTAACGGCAATTACAACTATACCAACGGTCTGGTAACGTTAAGCAACACTTACGCCAATGTTTACAGCGGTACTTTGGGCGTAAGCGGTACGGTAGAAGCAGCAACCAAAAACTTTGCGCTGCATCTTTCCGGCAGCGGCATGGACAGCACTGCGGTAACGGAAACGCAAATCAGCGGCCCGCTGAGCTTTGAAGCAGACGCCAGCGGCACCGGCATTGCAGACAGCGCCGTTGCGGGCGGTACGTTTGTTATTGCTCCCGGCAATTTTGCAGGCGTTCCGTTTAACTCGCTTTCAGGCAATTTCAGCCGCGCAAACGGGCAGATGACTTTCTCCGGCATTACCATTGGCACACCGCTTGGCAGCTTTACCTCTAACGCCGTAATGAACAGCAATGGCAAAATTACTTTTGATAAAATGAGCGAATCAGGCTTTACCGCTCCTACCAAAGAAGAAGTGCGCGAAAACGTGCGTCAGCAGGTTGGCGGGGCAGTAAAACAGGGCCTTGGCAAGTTGTTTGGCAAGTAAAAATTAACGCAGCAGCGTCCGTATTTTCAGCGGGCGCTGTTTTTGTTTAAGTAAATTTCACTTATCCTTTTATTGACAGTTAGCGGTATGATACGATAAAATAAACCTAATTATACTTATGCTTTAAGAAAGAGGTACAAAATGGACGATAACAAAGAATTTGAGCTTGAGCATGACCATATCGACGAAGAAGAAATCGTAGTTATTACCGACGAGGACGGCAACGAAATGTATTTCCGTGAGGAAATGGTTATCCCCGTTGGTGAAAAGAGCTTTGCGGTTCTTTCCGCTTTGGACGCTGATGACTGCGGCTGCGAAGATGAAGAATGCCACTGCCATGATGAAGAAGACGATGACGAGGACAATGTAATCATTGCCCGCATTGACTTTGACGAAGACGGCAACGAAATTTATCTTGGGCCTACCGACGAGGAGTTTGAAGAAGTTAAAGCGGCTTACGAAAAACTCGTTGCCGAATGGGACGAAGAATAATAAACTGCCTGCCGGACCTCTGGTCCGGCATTTTTAAAGTACGAATGTTTAGGGGCGGCGTAGCATGAGAAAAATATTACCGTTTTTTATGAGCACTTTGCTGGTAATATTTGTAGCATCTTACTGGGTTTTAAATTATACGGGCAACAATGCCGATTTAGCCGACGGCAAAACCTACGTTATTACAGTAGAAAACGGCATGACGGCGGCAGACATTGCCAATATGCTGCACAGGCAGAAACTTATTAAACGCCCTGAAAGCTTCAGGCTGGAAGCGCGTTTTATGGGCTTGGAAGGCAAATTGCAGGCTGGAAGCTACGAAATTGAAGCAGGAAAATCAAACGGCGAAATTATAGATATTCTGGCGCGCGGGCAGGTTAAAACAGTAAGCTTTACCGTGCCTGAAGGCTACACGGTAGAAAAAACAGCGGCCAAACTGGCGGCGGAAGGGCTGGGCGATGCGGAAAAATTTAAAGAAGCCGCACGCAATTACACTCCGTATAAATATATGGAAACCAATAATGCCGATGTAAAATACAAGGCAGAAGGCTTTATTTTTCCTTCAACCTACCAGTTTAACGACAGCATGACGGAAAAAGACATGCTTGCCATGATGGTTAAGGAGTTTAACACGCAGATTAACCACGAAAAAATCGGCGAAGCGGCAGAAAAAACCAAAATGTCCATTCACGATATAGTAACCATTGCTTCAATGGTGGAGCTGGAAGCCGTTTTTAAAGAAGAACAGCCGCGCATTGCCGGCGTTTTTCTGCGCCGCTTGAAAATTTACATGCCCATTCAGTCGGATACAACCATTCAATATATACTGGGCGGAGAACAGAAGGCCGAAATCACTATTGCCGATACGCGCATTGAAAATCCGTACAACACGTATGTTAACTCCGGCCTGCCGCCGGGACCGGTTGGCAGCCCCGGCATGGACGCCATTAAAGCCGTACTGAACCCGGAAAATACGGATTATTTATACTTTGTGGCCGAAAAAGACGGGCACCACCGTTTTACGCGCACTTACGAAGAACATTTACAGGCGATAGAAGATATTCACGGCCCGCAGTAAGGAAGGAATATGACAAGACAAATTGTTAAGCCGGAGCTTTTGGCGCCGGCAGGAAATATGGAAAAGTGCAAAATGGCGCTGCGCTACGGTGCGGATGCCGTTTACCTGGGCGGCAAAATGTTTGGCCTGCGCGCTTTTGCCAATAATTTTGAAATTGACGAAATTAAAGAAGCGGCAGACTTTGCCCATTCTTTAGGCAAAAAGGTTTATGTAACCGTAAATATTTTTGCGCATAACAGCGATATTGAAAAACTGCCGGAATACTTGCTGGCACTGCAAAAAGCAGGTGCGGACGCGCTTTTGATAAGCGACCTTGGCGTATGGCAGACGGCGCGGCGCGTTGTGCCCGGCATGCCGCTGCACGTAAGCACGCAGGCTAACACCACCAACTGGGAAAGCGTGCAGGCGTGGCAGGAGTTGGGTGCGGAACGCGTAGTGCTGGCGCGCGAACTTTCGCTGGAAGAAATTGCACAAATCGGCGCAAAAACCAGTGTGGAACTGGAAGCCTTTGTACACGGCGCAATGTGCATATCCTACAGCGGCCGCTGCCTTTTGAGCAGCTACCTTACGGGGCGCGACGGCAACCGAGGCGCATGTGCGCAGGCCTGCCGCTGGGAATACACCATGCACGAAAAGAACCGCCCCGGCGAAAGCTACGATATTGAAGAAGACGCGCACGGTACCTATGTAATGAACAGCAAGGATTTATGCCTTATTGCGCGCATACCGCAGCTTGTTAAAGCAGGCATTTGCAGCTTGAAAATTGAAGGCCGCATGAAAAGCGTGCATTATGTGGCAACCGTGGCCAGCGTGTACCGCAAGGCGATTGACGCTTATATGAAAGACCCGGACGGCTATAAAGTGCTGCCTGAGTGGATTGAAGAACTGAACAAAGTATCGCACCGCCCGTATACCGAAGGCTTTGCCTTTGGCACGCCCGGCGCGGATGCGCAGGTTTATACCACCAGCAGCTACGAACAGACGCACGATTTTGTAGGCATTGTTTTAAACTACGATAAAGCAAATAAAAAAGCGCTGATTGAGCAGCGCAACAACGTAAAAAACGGCGAAAAGCTGGAACTTTTAATGACGGACGGCACCTTAATGCCGCTGGAACTTAAAAATATGCAGGACGAAGAAGGCACACCCATCGAATGTGCGCCGCACGCACGCCAGCACTTTTGGATTGACTGCGCTGCGGAGCTTTTGCCCGATTCGCTGCTGCGGAGGAAAATTATATGAGCGACGACCGAAGTATTATCTATCTGCGCGTAGCGCCGGAACGCATTGCCGACGTAAACTGGATTATGGAAGGCTACGAACACCTGGCGCTTGTTACAACCGAAGACCCGCGTGAAGGCGTGGTTAAACTTTTAGGCACGCCCGATACCTACAACGACGTAATGGAAATAATTGAAAACATGCCCTTTACGGTAGAAATTCTGGAAGGCGAGCCGGTTTTATAGTGACAGCAGGCAGTATTTATGATAAAATATAATGGTATTATTGTTTAGGAAAGACTGGTGGAGTGGAAATGATGCAGCGTTTGGGCAGTTTTTTAAGCCTGATGGCCAAAAACGGGCTTGACTGCGTTATTGTGAAGGATATACCGACAATCCGCTATCTGTCAGGCTTCCGCGGCGACAGCAGCCTGCTTTATGTTGACGCCAAAAGCACGGTTTTAATAACCGACGGGCGCTACACCACGCAGGCAGAAGGCGAAGTGCAGCATTACTGCCGTGTATTTACCTACAACGGAGATATCTGGCAGGCAGCGGCGGATTTTGCCAAGGCGCATACCAAAATAGGTTTTGACGGCGCAGCTTACAGCTATAACGATTACCAGAGCCTTAAAGAGGCAGTAAGCGGCAAAGAGCTTTTAAACATTGATTTAAAGTATCTGCGCATGGTTAAAGACGAACGCGAACTGAACCTGATGTGGAAAGCCTTTAAAATTGCCGACCAGGCGTTTTTAAAACTGCTGCCGGAAATTAAACCCGGCATGACGGAAAAAGCGCTGGCTGCAAGGCTTGAATACTACATGAGCAGTATGGGCAGCGAAAAACCTTCGTTTGATACGATTATCGCCTCCGGCGCGCGCAGCGCTCTGCCGCACGGCATGGCAAGCGATAAACAGATTGAAATAGGCGATTTTATTACCTTCGACTTTGGCGCTGTGTACGACGGTTACCATTCCGACATGACAAGAACGGTTGTGCTCGGCATGGCCAATTCGTGGCACAAGGAAATTTACACCATAGTTGAAGAAGCCCAGTGGCGCGGTTTAAAAAGCGCAAAGCCCGGCATGACGGGCGCGGAGCTTGACGCGATTGTAAGAGAATACATTACCTCGCGCGGTTACGGCGAAAACTACGTGCACGGGCTGGGGCACGGTGTGGGCCTTGAAATTCACGAAATGCCCAATATCAACAAACGCGGTACTGATGTTGTGCTGGAGCCCGGCATGACATTCAGCATAGAACCAGGTATTTACATTCCCGGCAAGGGCGGTGTACGTATCGAAGACACGGTTGTATTGACGGATGACGGCGCTAAAGTGCTGTGCGGCGTTAAAAAGCAACTGATGGAAATTGTTTAATTTTAAATAAACAGGAGGAGCATTTATGATTTCAACCAACGAATTTAAAACCAACGTAACTGTTACCATCGATGGCGACGCATGGCAGGTTGTAGAATTCCAGCATGTAAAACCGGGCAAAGGCGCAGCTTTTGTACGTGCTAAAATGCGCAACATGTGCACCGGTGCCGTTGTAGAACGCACCTTCAACGCAGGCGAACGTCTGCCGAAAGCACATATCGACCGCCGCGCAATGCAGTATCTGTATGAATCCGACGGCAACTATGTATTTATGGACAACGAAACCTACGAACAGTCCGAACTTACCAAAGAACAGCTTGGCAACGCCATCAACTTCCTTAAAGAAAACATGGATGCCAAAATCATGATTTACAACGGCCGCGTTATCGGCGTTGATCTGCCGAACACCGTTGAACTGACTGTTGTTAAAACCGACCCGGGCATCCGCGGCGATACGGCTACCGGCGGCAGCAAACCCGCAACCATGGACACCGGCTATGTTGTTAAAGTACCTCTGTTCATTAACGAAGGCGACGTACTCAACATTGATACCCGTACCGGCGAATACATTTCCCGCGCATAACTTAACTGAGCGCCAATTAGTGCCAAGCTAAAGCGCAGGCAATAATTGTGCCAGCGAAGTTATGCAAATTTTGCGATTGAATAATGAGCAAAATTTACGTACCACTATATATAAAATTTATAATTACGCAAAAGAGCTGAACTTTATGTTCGGCTCTTTTTTTGTACATACAGCAAACTGTAAAATTGCTTATAAGTTATAGTAATAAATTGCCGCTTATGTTATGATTAAATTATAAAAGGTTCGTTAAGCCATAATTAAACGGGTGGTGGCGTGTTATGGAAAAAATTAAAAGCATACTGCGTTTTTTACCGGTGGTTATATTTATTGTTGCTGTAATTGCACTTTTTAACAGCTACGGAGATATGCAGAAGGTGCGCCCGGCTGATGAGTATAAGGATATGGGCGTTTACACGTTTTACCCGCAAAGGGTAATACCTCTGCAAAAAGAAACCAATTTTAGCGGCAAAATGAAAAGAAGAAACCCCACAACTACCGTTTATGCCATAGATTACTGGACGGAAGAAAACAGGAAAAATAAACTGGCGGCAGCAGCCGAAAAGATGCCGGAGCCTGAAAACTGGCGTGAAAAAATTGAACAGGGCAAAAGGTTAAGAGATAAGCTGCGTTTTGTGAACGAGTATAATTATATCCTTGAAAAAGGCGGCATTGAAAGCAGCGCCCAACAAATTGTTGATGAAGGAAAACCTGTTGAACGCCGCGTGCTTTATATACCGGAAGAAAAATCATATATTACTGTTGAAAAAGAAATGACAGCAGAAGATTACGTAGACGAACAGATTGGTTTCAACAAAAAAGTTGCTATGGCGGCACTTACCTATATTGTGGCGTTTGCCGCATACTATGCCGTAAAATATTTTGCTAAGTCAAAATGATGCCATTAAAACGTTTTATAACTGCCGTTAAAACATAATTTTTATAAAAAACAACCGGAAGCATTATACTGTGCCGCCGGTTGTTTTTGCTTATATGTTTGTTTTATAAAGTTAGAAAGTATACTTTGCCTGTACGTTAAAACTGCCGCCCTGGCGTTCGCCGGTGTAGCCGCGCATGTTAAGGTCAAAGCTCCACGGGCTGTCGGGCGTGGGCTGGTAATTAAAGCTAACTTCTGCCATTACGCTGCTGCCCTGCAAACTCTGCGTATCTGCCCGCAAGCCCTGCGCCGTCATATCAGCGTCGCCGTTAAATTCATATTCATAAGCTAATCCGTAATAAGTGCTGAACTTATTTTCCTTATTGCTGGTAATGCGTGCGCCAATACGCAGACGGTCGCTGTTAATGCTGTCAAACTCAAATTCGTCACCCGCAACCTTAAAGCTGTCGCCTTCGGTATAGGTGTGGAAGAACTTACCGTATACATCAAGGTCGCTGCTTTCGCTGAGGCTGATGATTTTACCAATACCAATGTGCGCACCATAGTAAGCACTTTCACTTTCGTAGCCGTAAAAATTGCCCGCACCATCGCGCAAAGCGTTATCCATATCGCTCTTTAACATACCGGCACGGAGGCTGCCTTCCGTATAAACGCCGTTTTTATTGGTGTAGCGTGCCGCAATGCCGCCGCCGTTATAAACAAGGCTGCCGTCACCGCGGAAGAACTCGTTGTTGAACTCATTGTAAGTGCGGTAATTGCCGCTACCATATTTACAAAGCCGTACACGCTTATACTGCCAGCTGCCAGCAGACTTAATAAAATTTTAGCCTTTAAGCTTGTCTTACTCATAATAAAACCTCCCTTATTTTTGTTACGGGAGGAGAGTTACGGAGAGAAATTACAGGTACGTAATTTTCCCCCCTGCGCGGACTATTTTATTTGCTTTAATTATACCATTGACGGAGATGTTTGTATATAAAAGTGTTTGATTTGTGTAAAGTTTGAGGGCAATTTAATTTAATGTTTTATTATTTTATTTGGATGCGTCTTTGAATTTAGGTTATTATATTTTAATTTACGGTTTTATTCATGTTACTTCTTTATAACTAAAGAAGTAACCAAGAAAGTTTCGCGGCTGAAAAAATTTAAACGCGGCACGCAGAAAGCAATAAAATTTTCCGCGGAACTCGCTGCGCTCAAACACTGGGAAAATTTTATTGCCTTTCAGTAAATACCGCTAAATTTTTAATGCCGCGATTTGATGTGACCCGTACTTTTAATATGTTGAATTTAGGTGAGCGGCTTTGCTTAAATTCGTACTTTGGTAAATTTTTATAAAAAACAGCAATGTTATCGCAGGTTGCATATATTTTTTATAATGAATAGTCATAAAATACTATTTAAGAGCATAATATCCAAAATCAAGCTATAAAAGTACGGGTTATGTCAAAAGGCGACTTTCAAAAAACAGGCGAAAACTTAAAATAAAAAGGCACTTGCAGCAATAGCCGAGGATGCTTGAGTTTGCGCAGCAAACGAGTTCCGCAGGCGCTGCAAGTGGTGAACTGATTTAATACTGAGCCGTTAAGTTTTTTGAGGAGCAGAGACTTTTGGGCTGAGTCGCCAATTAGTGCCGAGTAAAGCGAAGGCACTAATTGTGCCAGCGAAGCTACGCAAATTTTGCGATTGAATAATGAGCAAAATTTA
>OGFJ01000139.1_pt1 | contig 68522 bp, 62 predicted proteins | sample 1570861 | NCBI WGS metagenome assembly OGFJ01 (sample SAMEA2582060, study PRJEB24529) | metagenome | biome: Human gut stool | place: China | collected 2011
CATGTGCATGTCCCTGGCTACCATAACCGATGATTGCAATCTTCTTTCCATCTAACAATGATAAGTTGCAATCTTCCTGATAAAAAATTCTTGCTTCTGACATAATAATAAAACCTCCTATTTATCTTTGTCTATGTTGGTATTATATTCCTTTAGTTGTCTTATGTCAACAACGTTGTCTGCTCTCTTTAAAATTTCCCCAATTTATTTATTTATTTATTTATTTATTTATTTATTTATTTATTTATTGTCTAATCCCAAACGCTCTATTGCATGAATAATATGAACCTTCATTGCGTTTTTTGCACCCTCAGGATTTCTGTTTTTCATAAAATCTGTTATTAATTTATGATCAGACAAAATTTCTTCCATTTCCAAATTTTCATGTTCATAAATATAAACACCTTTTTGGATTGACTGTTGTAAGACAGGCTCTAGTTGATTTATAAATTCATTATGTGTAGCTTTTGCTATGGAGCAATGGAATGCCTTTTCTTCTTCTTCATAATCGATGCCTTTTCTAATAAGCTTTTCAATTTTTTCAGAAATAGACAGTATTCTTTCAATCTCTTTTTCTGTTGCTCTTAATGTTGCATAATATGCTACTTCAGGTTCGAAAATCAAACGCATTTCATATAAATCATTTAAACCTACCTTCGCTGTTGAACCTACTTCCAAGCCTTTAAATGTATATTGCTTAAAATCTTCTTTAACAAATGTTCCTTTTCCTCTTTTTATTTCTAAAACATTTGCTGTTACTAAAATTCTAATGGCTTCCCTTAATGTGATTCTGCTTACGCCTAACTGCTCAGATAATTCCATTTCATTTGGCAACTTATCGCCTGGATTATATTTCTTTTCTACTGTTATCATAGACAAAATCACATCAGCAATGTCATCTGATAGTCTTTTGCTCTTTGCCATTCATATCACCTCTAATATGTTGCTTTTAGAGTTGATTATAGCACACTGTTTTAACTTTGGCTAATAAAAAAGTATCAGTGGTCTATTTTAAACGGATTTTCCATCTAAAATATCTGACTGACACTTTTATTATTTACTGTGAATTATTTAGCTATGATTTCCTTTCAATCTTTCAGTTTGACTAAACTATAACCTGTTATCGAATTGGTAATCAAGCACTGAATATATATTTTTTATTATTCACAATTTATTATTTAACTCTAATTTTCTTACTATACTTACCGTAGTAATACTTCTTACCAACTTTCTTGTAAGCACGAACTCTTATATAACCCTTAGGCATTTTCTTTGTTCTCTTAACTGTTACTTTTAATTTCTTTGTTTTCTTTGTAACAGTATTTTTCTTCTTGAAGTTACTCTTTGTTGAGTATGAAACTTCATAACCTGTTGCCCCAAGAACCTTTGATAGCTTTAATGTAGCTTTTTTCTTAGTAATTTTTTTCTTTGCTACTTTTGCTTTAGCTGGTCTGATCTTTAATGTAAATGTTGTAGACTCTCTGTATGCATTTATACCTGTAATAGTAATTTTTCCATTACCAATATTTTTGTTGTTAGTGTATTTAACAGTATAATCAACACCGTTTCTTAACTTCAAGCCATCAACAGTTACTACAACCTTAGGAGTAATATTCTTTCCTGTGTAAGTTTTTGTATAAACTCTTTGCATATTTGAATCATAATCAAAATCTCCTGAAATCTGAATATGGTTCTCATAGATTCCTTTTCTTGCTTTTTCATAAGTTTTATCTAACTGTGCTTTTCCATTTACATAAGATAAAACCTTACACATATTACCACTTCCGTAAACTCCGTAGCCTGCTTTGTTAATAGCGTAATCAATACCGCCATTACCGACTAAACTATATGTACAAACATTTGTAAATTTAACATTTGCAGTATTTGGACATTCAACAGCTGACTTCAAGTAACACTGTGCTTTCTGATAACATGAGTAAATACCAATACCATAGCCTTCATGGCTTGTTACATTGCTATTTACCTTGTAATCTGCATATCCGTATGTACCAGGTGCATTCCATACACTCTGGCTTGTAATATCGTATGGTAATTCACTTTGATACATATAACATTTTCCGCCGTTACCATTCCATACAGTCTGGTATTTCTGGAAATGCTCAACCATTAATCCATAAGTTGTAATGTTATCACCATTGAAGATTACACCTGTATCTGCAGTATTCTTGTCCCACGCTACGCCTGCACCATGGTCAGCTCTCCAAATCCAGAAGTTATCACCGATAACATTATTGCTGTTAATTACAACACAATTTGTTGTTTTACCTGGTGTGCTGTCAGCTCCACCAACTCTATAGAAAGTATCAATTAAGCAAATTGGATTATCAGAATTATCATTAGTATTCTTTTCTGTACCAACTGTTAATAAAGTACTTGATTTATTTCTTCCTGCATCAAATAAAACACCTGCAACCTTAACGCCTTTAACGTCAGCAATAGTCATACACTGATTTCCTTTAGTTGGTTTGAGAGTTGCATAACCAAGACCTAATACAACTGTATTTTCATTTGTAATTGTAATAGGTTCACTGATTTCATAAATACCAGGTGTTAAAATTAAATTCTTTCCGTCTTTAATTTCAGCATTAATTTTTGCTGCTGTATCACCAGGTTTTGCAACATAAAATTTATCTAAGCTAATTGTTTCACCTTTGATTTCATCTCCATCCCATGAAACACCTGTTGCATCCTTGCGTAACTCAGGAACAAATACTCCATATTCACCGTTTTTGTCAACAGTTAAGAATGGTTTTTCCTGAACTTCCGGAGTCTTTGTAACTTTTGTGTAAGCTAAATATGGCCATTCACCATCAGGACCGTTTTTAACTTCTGCGTTTGTATCAAGTAATGGCTTAACTTCACAACCAACGAAAACATAGTTCCAAACGCTTCCATCCCACTTGTTCATTTCAACGTTTCTTGATAACCATTGCTGCTGTGAGCCACCTGCTACACCAGCTTCTGCAACTACATCTTTTCCTGTTTTACGGTCTTTATATGTGTACTTTCTACCTGCGATTTTTGAATCTGCAAGAAAACCACCACTGGCATATCCACCTTCATGATGTAAGTTTAAATTGCCTTTAATATTCATTCTTCTCATTGATGTTGCCTGAGAAACAGCCCACATTGTTGTCTGATTTGTAGTTGTTAAGTTTTCAACAGATCTCCAGAAATTACATAAAGCATTGTAATTAACTGAACCATCATATTTCTTGCCCTTCATCCATTCAGCTTTACATGTAATATTGCCTAAAGTTGTATCTTTTGGTGATATTCCCATACCTGCAACCTGTGTGTAAAAACCTACATTAACATTAAGATTGTCGCTGTATGTTCCAGGTGCAAACATCATTGCATATCTGTCAGAAATAAACTGACCTGCCTCTGTTTTCTTATAAACGTTATCAATATATTTTTGAACTTCTGTTGTATTATCAGTGTCCTCAAATATTGCTGTGTTATATCCAAATGTCTTAATTTCATAAGATGTTGGATTAGACAAAGTATATTCTTTTCCATCTTTTACAAATGAAACCTTGTAATATTCACCATTATAATCTTTGTCATTGTAACTTGCATCAGAAGATGTTCCTACTTTTTCATATTTGGCAAATCTACTGCTTGCCTTGTAAATATTATAAGAACCACCATCTAATTTGTTCCATGTAATTGTACATGAACCGTCATCATTTTTTGCAAATTTCAAATTTGAAATAGTTGTAACATTAGTTGCTCCGCTAACTGGCATAACCGTTACACTTGTTAATACTAATGCCATAACTAAAACAAACGAAATTACATTTTTCTTAATTGTGTTCATTCTCTTCGCTCCTTTTTCCGAAATTTAATGTAATTTTATCATAATAGTTTTACTATTCCAAACAAAAAAACGTTTTTAAACAATGTGTACAAATAATGTTTTTTATATTATTAAAAATCACCAAAAAATTTTTATCTATTTTTGAAAAAGGTCACATATACTCTTTTTAATTTGGATTATTAAAGTTGGTAAAAATGCTAAAGCTAAAATCTTCACTAATTCCATTATATCTAAATCCTCAATCATAAACATTGTCTTTAATGGCGGAATTGTTAAAACTCCCAGTAGTAAAATTACACCTATTGCAAATGCTCCAATAATCCATTTATTTGTTCCTAATTTTATTTTTACAATTGATAAATCACTTCTACAGTTAAACCCATGAAATAATCTTGCCAATGTTAATACTGCAAATGCCATTGTACTTGCCTTTAACGACGAAGTCCTATCCCCCATTAAAAAGCCAGCAAAAGTTACTATAGAAATTAAACAACCATAAAGTAAAAGTTCCTTTGTAAATTTCTGCGTAAAAATTCCCTTTTTAGGATTTCTTGGTTTACTTTTTAATAATGATTCATCTACTTTTTCCATACCAATTGCCAATGCCGGTAGGGAATCTGTCAACAAATTAATAAACAATAAATGAACCGGCTTAAATGGTACATCTAAATTAAGCAATGAACATATTAATACAACAATAATTGCAGCTAAGTTCCCTGACAAAAGGAACAATATTGAATTAATAATATTTCTATAAACACTTCTACCATTAGAAACAGCTTTGATAATTGTGGCAAAGTTATCATCTGCAAGAATCATTGATGATGCATCTTTTGAAACTTCAGTGCCGGTAATTCCCATTGCAATTCCGATATCTGCTTTTTTTAACGCAGGTGCGTCATTTACACCGTCACCTGTCATTGCCACAATATTCCCCTGTCTTTGCCAAGCGTCAACAATTCTGATTTTATTTTCAGGTGATACCCTTGCATATACTGATACTTTTTTGATTTTATCATTTAGTTCTTTGTCATTAATTCTGTCAAGTTCTTCCCCTGTCATAACCAAATCATTTTCATTATAAATACCGATTTTCTCTGCAATGGCTCTTGCTGTTTCTTTATGGTCACCGGTAATCATTATTGGTTTTATGCCGGCTTCTTTTGCATGCTTTACAGCTTCCTTTGATTCTGTTCTTGGTGGATCCATCATTGAAATCAAACCTAAAAATACAAAATCTTCTTCATTCTCAAAACTTAAGTTCTCTTCCTTGTAAATTTCTTTATATCCAAAAGCTAAAACTCTGTAACCATTTTTTGAAAAATTATAATTAGTTTCCATTATATTTTTTATGTCTGAATCTTTTATTTCTCTTACTTCACCATTCAAACTTATACTTTTAATTTTATTAATCAAAACATCTACAGCACCTTTTGTAAAAACAATCTTTTTATTATCAATCTCATACTGAGAACTCATTATTTTTCTTGTAGAGTCAAAAGGATTTTCTTCTTCTCTTAGAAATTTTTTTCTAAGATTTACATAAGTTTCATTTTTTAAAACATTAGCTCTTTCGACCATTTCTAATAAACAGGTTTCTGTTGGATCACCAATATTTTTTTCAGTTGAAATTTCTGAGTCATTGTTAAGTATTGCATTATAAATTAAAAATCTTTCTGTTAAATTATCACAGGAACAATTTTCAGGTTTTAGGATTTTATTATTTACATAAATATCTTCTACTGTCATCTTATTCTGTGTTAAAGTACCTGTTTTATCTGAACAGATAACAGACACGCAACCTAAACTTTCAACAGCTTTTAAATCCTTTATTATTGCATTTTCTTTTGCCATTCTGCTTGTTCCCATTGCCTGAACAATTGTAATAATAGATGTTAGTGCCTCTGGAATCGCTGCTACTGCAAGTGCTACAGCAAACATAAGCGAGTCAAGTAATGCCTGCCCTCTAATTAAACTAAGAAGTAAAACAAAACCACATATTCCCATAATTACAAGTGCTAGTTTTTTGCTAAAATTATCCATGCTTATCTGTAAAGGCGTTTTCTTATTTTTGGTTTCATTCATAAGGGAAGCAATGTTACCAATTTCTGTATCCATGGCTGTATTTGTGACAATAACTTTTGCCCTACCATAAGTTACCAATGTTCCTGAATACACCATGTTCACTCTATCTGCAAGTGGAGTTTCATCCTGTAAAACTATATCTGCCTTATCCACATTTAAAGATTCGCCTGTAAGAGAACTTTCATTTACCTGTAAAGAATAATTCTCTATTATTCTGCCATCAGCAGGCACCATATCTCCTGCTTCCAATATTAAAATATCACCAGGCACAATCTTTTTTGATGGGATTTCCATTTTCCCTCCATTTCTAATTACTTTAGACACAGGTGATGATAATTCTCGTAAGGCATCAAGAGATTTCTCAGCTTTAAAATATTGAACAGTACCTAAAATTGCATTTAAAATTATTACTACCAAAATTACAATCGTGCTTTCCACATTACCCGATGCTAATGAAATAAGCGCCGAAATAATCAGAATAATAACAAGTAAATCTTTAAACTGGTCGAAAAATATTTGAAAAAATGTTTTCTTTTCTGTTTGTTCTAAAATATTTTCTCCGAAAGAGTTTAATTTTTCTTCTGCTTCTTTTGATGTTAGACCATTTAGAGTTCCAAATTGTTCTTTTAGCTGTTGTTTTGTTTTTTTATAATTTTCCATGGGAACCTCCTTGCTAATATTTGCATTTTTCTTTTTTATTTACAATGAATTTCCTTGGAATTCATTGTAAATAAAAAAGAACGAGATTTTTGTGCATCAAAAATAATGCACAAAAAGTCTCGTTCAACTAAATCTTGTTAGTTCTCTGGTCTCCGGTTCAATTATGAACGTACTGACGAAAACCAGAACATGTAAAACATGCAACTACTCCCCTTTTGTTGTAAAGGTTTATAATTTTTAATTATTATATCACACTGCAATCGAAAATACTAGTACAATTTCTAATAAAAATTCCAGACCTAAAATTTTCAGGGGCAAATTTCACAAATTACATGCCCATTCCCATACCAGGGTTAGCTGGCATAGCAGGAACATCTTCTTTTATGTTTGCAACAACGGATTCTGTTGTAAGTAATGTACTTGCCACACTTGTTGCGTTCTGTAAAGCGCTTCTTGTAACCTTAGCAGGATCAAGGATTCCGGCATCAACCATCTTAACGTATTTTCCGTTAAGTGCATCAAAACCTATTCCTGGTTCAGATTCTCTTACTTTATTTACAATAACTGAACCTTCAAGTCCTGCATTCTTTGAAATTGTAAATAATGGCGCTTCAAGAGCCTTAAGAATAATTGAAGCTCCTGTCTTTTCATCACCTTCAAGTGAATCAACTAATTCTGCTACTTTCTTTGAAGCGTGAATATAAGCAGATCCGCCACCTGCAATAATTCCTTCTTCTACAGCTGCTCTTGTTGCGTTTAAAGCATCTTCCATTCTTAACTTGTTTTCCTGCATTTCTGGTTCTGTAGCAGCACCTACTCTTATTACTGCAACACCACCGGCTAATTTTGCAAGTCTTTCCTGTAATTTTTCTTTATCGAAATCTGATGTTGTTTCTTCAAGCTGAGCCTTAATCTGACCAACTCTTCCTTCGATTTCTTCTGATGCTCCAAGACCATCAACAATAATTGTATTTTCTTTTGTTACCTTAACAGATTTTGCTCTACCTAAATCTTCAATTTTAGTTTCTGCAAGAGATAAACCAAGTTCATCTGAAATAACCTGACCACCTGTTAAAATAGCAATATCTTTTAACATTTCCTTACGTCTGTCACCATATCCAGGTGCCTTAACAGCTACTACATTAAATGTACCACGTAACTTGTTTACAATAAGTGTTGTAAGAGCTTCACCTTCAACATCTTCAGCAATAATTAAAAGTTTTGCACCAGACTGTACAATCTGTTCAAGTACAGGAAGGATTTCCTGAATGTTAGAAATCTTCTTATCTGTAATTAAAATATATGGATCTTCTAATGTTGCTTCCATCTTTTCCATATCTGTTGCCATGTAAGCTGAAATATATCCTCTGTCAAACTGCATACCTTCAACTAAATCAAGTTCAGTTTTCATTGTCTTTGACTCTTCAATTGTAATAACACCGTCGTTTGAAACTTTTTCCATTGCATCTGCAACCATGTTACCAACTTCTTCGTCACCTGCTGAAATTGCAGCAACCTTTGCAATCTGTTCTTTTCCTGTTACAACACTGCTCATGTCAGCGATTGCTTCAACTGCACAATTTGTAGCTTTTTTCATTCCTTTTCTAAGAATAATTGGATTAGCACCTGCAGCTAAATTCTTCATACCTGCGTTAATCATTGCCTGTGCTAAAACTGTAGCTGTTGTTGTACCATCACCTGCAACATCATTTGTCTTTGTTGCAACTTCTTTTACAATCTGTGCTCCCATGTTTTCAAAAGCATCTTCTAATTCAACTTCTTTTGCAATTGTTACACCATCGTTTGTAATAAGTGGTGCCCCAAATGATTTATCTAAAACTACGTTTCTTCCTTTTGGTCCAAGTGTTACCTTTACTGTATCTGCTAACTGGTTTACACCTGCTTCAAGAGCCTTTCTTGCTTCTGCTCCATATTTAATTTCCTTTGCCATAATAAATGCCTCCTATAAAAATTATTCAACTATTGCAAGTATGTCTGACTGTTTTACAATAATGTATTCTTCATCATCTAATTTAACTTCATTGCCTGCATATTTTGAAAAGATAACAACATCCCCAACTTTAACATGCATTGTTACTTCTTTTCCATCAACTAATCCACCGGGACCAACTGCAACAACTTCTGCCTGCTGTGGTTTTTCCTGTGTCTGACTTGTTAAAATAATTCCTGACTTTGTTTTTTCTTCAGGAGTAGACTGTTTTAATACTACTCTGTCTGCTAATGGTACTAATTTCATTTTGTTACCTCCATATGTTATATTCATAGGTTCTAGACCTGCTTTTTTATGTTTTGTTAGCACTCTTTAATTATGAGTGCTAATCACTAATACATATATTATCACTTTTCTTATTAAATGCAACCCAAATAATAAAAAATTAACAAAACTGTTACATTTTTATTTTCCTACCTTGTTATCTCTGCCAAAACAGAATAAATATTGTTGGGCATAGCCACCGTACTCTCCGTATTTTTCTCTGGCAAATTCAGCAATCCTTTCCTTAGATGTATCTTCACCATTGAAATAAACTGACTCCATAATTCTTTTTATCCATACATCAATTGGAAAAGCATCTCTGTAGCCAAGTGAGAAAAGCATTACACAATTGGCGACCTTTTCACCAACACCTTTAATTTCTATTAGTTTTTTTCGTGCCTGCTCTTCATTTAAGTTCTTAAAAGTTTTCTCACATAAATAGCCACTACTAAGCTTTTCCACTGCATCAGCCAAATATGGTGCCCTGAAACCTGTTTTCATTTCTCTAAAGCTTTCTTCCGTTATTGTTCCAAGAACCTTTGGTGATGGGAATGAATAATATTTTTCATTATTAATGGTACCCAGACAATTTCCATATTTTTCGCTAATTTTTTTTACAAGCTGTTTAATATGGGGGATTTGTTTATTTTGGGAAATAATAAAAGATATAAGCATTTCATGAAACTGTTGATTTAAAATTCTAACGCCATATTTTTCCTTTATTGCAGGTTCCAGTTTTTTGTCATTTTGCAATAAAAAATTTTTGATTTTTCCATAATCACGTTTCAAATCAAAATAATCAATCCAAATATTTTCCACTTCTTCTATAGAATTATTGAAGAAAATCAAATTGTCCTCTTCCTGTTTTACATGTATTAATTTCTCATAGGCAACAACTACATATTCATTATCATTTTGCTTATAAAATCTAAAACACTGACCACATTCTAAAGTCTGTTCCAAATTAAAATCATTTATTCCCTCTATAATTGTATTATTTTTTTGCTGGTATATTCTCATTTTTTTCTCCTATTGTATTTCATAATAACACTAGCCTAACATTTTTAATTATCAGATTCAATAGAATCATTTACCAATTAATATATCCTGAAAAAAAGCTTATACTAAATATATATTCTTACTTTATTTTATGGCAGTTTCGTATTATAATTAAAGAAAATTTGTAACGACTAATACAAATATATTTAGAATAATAATTGGAGGTTTAGATATGGGATTTTTTAAAAAATTATTTGGAACAGCAGCAGTTACCGGAGCCGCTGTTGGTGGTGCATTATATGTGAAGAAACGCAAGGAAGAAAAAGATATTGACGAAGATATTTTTGAAGATTTTGACGATTCAAAAGCATTTGATGTTGTAACTGATGACAACGGAGATTCTACTAAGGTTGTAATTACAATTAACAAACGAAAAGTTAAGAATTTTGCTGATAGTGCAGCAGATAAGATTATTGACACTTCTGAAAAGATTAAGGATACCGTATCTGAAAAGCTTGGAGAAGACAATGTTAATATTATTAAAGATAAAGCTAGTCAGGTAAAGGAAAAAGCTTACGAAGCTGCTGACATTGCAAGTGAAAAGGCAAAAGATTTTCGCGAAATGGCTGTAAACAAAGTTGGCGAAGATAAAATCGATGCTACAAAAGAAAAGATTAGCAATGCTGCAACTAAAGTAACAGATACAATTAACAATACAATCGACAAGATAACTTCTACTTCTTCATCACATCTCAACAATATTGATGATAATCTTTTTGATGAAGATGATTTGGAAGATGCCTTTACTGATCAGGATATAACAGAAGACGATTTCGTTACTGAAGATGATGTTACAGTTGACTCAAAAGAACAGGGCGACTTATATGAAGAAGATTCTGATGGCGATGATTTAGATGATGATTTGCTTACAGATGAATTAAATGATCTATAAAACATAATTAGAAAATTTTTTTAGATTCACCTGCTTTTTCTTTTTATTTTTGATACTTTTTAAGGTTTCAGACTTTTGTATAAAGTTTGGAACCTTTCTTATTACACAAAAAAGAAGTCTTTATTGATATACGATTTTTGCTTTCCAAATATCTATCTTAATAAAAACTTCTTTTTAATTTATATTCTTTTTATATTAATCTTAATACCAAATTCCATTCTATTTCTTTGGCAACTTAAATGAGCTCTTAAGTGATACGATTCTGTTAAATACAGGATGCTCAACTGTATAGTCTTTTAAATCTGCACAGAAATATCCCTGTCTTACAAACTGGAATTTATCTTCAGGCTTAACATCTGCAATGTTTGGTTCAACATAACAATCTGTTAATACTGTCTTTGAGTTAGGATTTAAGTTAAGAGTTCCATCTTCATTTAACTTACCTTTTTCTTCATCAACAATGTTTTCATAAAGACGTACTTCTGACTTAACACCATGACGTGCTGAAACCCAATGGATAGTTCCTTTTACTTTTCTACCTGTAAATCCACTGCCACTTCTTGTTTCAGGATCGTAAGTTACATGTATTTCTGTTACCTTACCGTTCTCATCCTTCTTGTAATCCACACATTTAACAAAGTAAGCATTCATTAATCTTACTTCATTACCAGGGAATAATCTAAAATATTTCTTAGGTGGCTCTTCCATAAAATCATCGCGGTCAATATAGATTTCCTTACAGAATGGTACTTTTCTTGTTCCAAGTTCAGGACATTCAACATTATTTACAACGTCAAACCATTCAACCTGATCTTCAGGATAGTTGTCAATTATAACTTTAATTGGATCTAAAACAGCCATTAATCTTGGTTTCTTAGCTTTTAAATCTTCTCTGATGCAGTATTCTAACATTGCATAGTCAACTGAGCTGTTACTCTTTGAAATACCACATAATTCAACAAACATCTTAATTGATTCAGGTGTAAAACCTCTTCTACGCAAAGCTGCAATAGAAACAAGTCTTGGATCATCCCAACCGTCAACAATTCCATCTTCAACTAACTGTTTAATATATCTCTTACCTGTTACAACATTTGTAACATATAACTTAGCAAACTCAATCTGTCTAGGTGGATTTGGATACTCTAATTCTCTTACTACCCAGTCATATAATGGTCTATGGTCTTCGAATTCCAATGTACAAATTGAATGAGTAACCCCTTCGATTGCATCTTCAATTGGATGAGCAAAATCATACATAGGATAAATGCACCATTTATCTCCTGTGTTATGGTGTGTCATGTGAGCAACTCTATAAATAATAGGATCTCTCATATTAATATTAGGGCTTGCCATGTCAATTTTGGCTCTTAATACTTTTTCACCATCTTTATATACACCGTTCTTCATGTTTTCAAACAGTTCAAGATTCTCTTCGACAGTTCTGTCTCTGTAAGGGCTGTCCTTACCGGGTTCTGTTAAAGTACCTCTGTATTCTCTAATTTCTTCAGGTGACAAATCACAAACATAAGCCTTGCCTTTTTTTATAAGCTTAACTGCAGCTTCATACATTTGTTCAAAATAATTTGACGCAAAAAATAGTCTGTCTTCCCAATCTGCACCTAACCACTTTATATCTTTTAATATTGATTCAACAAACTCTTCCTTCTCTTTTGTAGGGTTTGTGTCATCAAATCTCATATTAAACTTTCCGTTATATTCTTTTGCTAATCCGTAATTTAATAATATTGATTTAGCATGTCCTATATGAAGATATCCATTTGGTTCAGGTGGAAATCTTGTCTGAACATGGTCGAATCTTCCTTCTTCTAAATCTTTGTCAATAATCATTTCAATGAAGTTTCTTGACTCAACTTTTTCATTATTTTCTGTATTAATGTGTTCCTTATCCATTTTTGCCTCCAGTATTATTACTTCATCATATCCATTTAATAAAATATGTAATTAATTAGAATATAATTGTTTTTAACCCACAGTGTAGAAAATTATACACTAAATACAATATGTTTTCAAGAATAAATGGGCTGTGCATAATAAAAAGTTTATCTTCACCTTGTTTACTAATTTAACCGAAATTTGAGAAAATACTCACTCAACAGTTAATTATGTATTCAATGTAAAAATAAACTTTTTATAATTATATATTTAGTGTTCTATCTTGCAACAAATACTTCTACGTATCTAACGCCCCACTGTAATGCAGCTGAATGTGAGCTGAAGAACATATCAATATGATTCCCTCTTACTCCACCACCTACATCTTCAACAGTGTAAGTATGACCGTTAATAACTACCTTTGTTCCCATTGGTAACTTTGATGTATCAGCGGCAATTGTTCTGCCTGCTGTTGCTCTCTTACCTGATGCAGTAATACCATTGCTCTTACCGCAACATGATGAACATGGGCAGTAACCTGTAATTTTAAAAGTACCTAAACTTCTTAATTTTGTTTTCTTCTTTGTTACCTTTTTCTTTGCTTTAAGCTTCTTAGCCTTCTTAGCTTTTAATCTCTTAGCCTTAGCTCTCTTTGCTTTAAGTTTTTTAGCCTTTTTAGCTTTCTTCGCCTGTGCTTTAGTTGCTGTCTGTTTGCTAACACCTGTATTTGGTGAAATAATAACCTTTTCTGTTTCCTGTGTATTTAAAAATAGTTTTGTTTCTTGTGTGTTTAAGAAATTTGCAGAAAGTTTTGAGTTTTCATTTAATTCTTTAACAACTTTCCCCTCTTCGTTCTGTGTAATTACTTCAGTATGGTTATTTGCCTGCTTATCACTTTTATTACCTGTTAATGTCTGTGCCTGTATTGCTACAATTGCCAAACTAAATATTATAAGTGCTGTACAAGTAACAACTTTTACTCTGTTCATAATATAACTCCTTTTCTGCGCAATTTGGTTGCGCAAGGAGTATATTACAGCATTTGTTACAGTTTGTCAATAAAATATTACATTTTTATTACAAACTCTTTTCTCTTTTTAACTTTTTTGACGTTTTTTGTGCTTTATTTATTACATTTTGTAAATATGGATTTTATAATATATTTTCTAAAATTCTCTGAATAATTGTCTCATAACCACATACAACAACCGTATTTTCATTAATTATTACAAAAGCTGTTTTTCTAAAGTTAAGACCTACTCCCAATTCCATACCAGCTGACATTTCTGCCCTTCTGACAATTTTATCTATTTCCCTTTTATTGTCCTTTTTTAACTTGTTTTTTTCGAATTCAATCATAGGAAAACCACCTCGGTAACCTACAAGTTTCAAATCCTTTAGTTCAAATTCTTTCTTCCACTGTTCAATCTTCTCGTCCATAATTTATCTCCATTATCAATTTTCTTTGCTTTATAATACAACATTTTTATATTTTTTTCACTTTATTTTTTAATCTGCATAGTTTATACCATGGAGGTGAATATGAAACCTATTGCTGTTTTATCCGGTGACAAACGTCAAAAGTATATTTTAAATTACCTTAAAACTCATGGCTATAACGCCTATTTAAAAAGTACAATGGATTTTAATAACGATGATATACTTGTATGTTCTACTCCTTTTTGCAAAAACAAAAAATTCATTAACTGTGACTTTTACTCCAGCTTTCCACTAAGAACATTTTTATCACTTTTAAAACCGAACCAAATTGTTTTTGGTGGAAATATTCCTACAGCCTGTAATAAAATAACCAGCATTAAATTCGTAGACACACTTCAATTAGATGATATAGTTTGGAAAAATGCTATTTTAACGGCTGAAGGACTAATAATGCATATCATAAAAAATACTGATTTTGCCATTGAGAATTCCGAAATTCTTGTTCTAGGTTACGGTAACTGTGGTACAAATATTGGCAAAAAATTAAATGCCTTAGGTGGCAAAGTCACCTTTTATGACCATACGGAAATTCACTTAATTGGTGCTAGGGCTAATGGTTTTAAAACTGTACAATTAGAGGATTTTGATACACATCTAAATAAATTTGACATAATAATAAATACAGTTCCACAGCCTATACTTTCAGATAAACATTACTCTTTACTTTCAAAAAACACCGTTCTTTTCGATGTTTCTTCTCAGCCTTTTGGGTTTAATAAAGATTTAGCATGTAAAAATCATTTATCTTTAATTACATGCCCTGGCATTCCAGGTGTTACAGCGTCAAAGAATGCCGGGGAATTAATTGCAAAAAGCATTATTTCATATTTAGAAAGGACTGAGATAAATGAGTCATAACTTTGTTGGTAAAAACATTGGTATAGGTATTACCGGTTCTTACTGCACTTACAAAAAAGTTTTTGAAGAACTTAGAAGGCTTGCCGACACTAAAGCCAATATTTTTACAATTTTTTCTGATAACGCTTCAACTACAGACACCCGCTTTGGAAAATCAAAGGATTTTCTTAAACTTGCAAAAGAAATCAGCAATAAAGAACCAATTACAACCATCCCCGCTGCCGAACCAATCGGACCAAAATCAATGCTTGATATACTTGTAATTGCCCCTTGTACCGGTAATACACTATCAAAACTTGCAAACGGTATTAGCGATACACCGGTTTTAATGGCAGCTAAAGCACATCTTAGAAACAACAGACCTTTAGTTATTTTCTTAAGCACTAACGATGCTCTTGGTATGAATTTGAAAAACATAGGAATATTATTAAATACGAAAAATATTTATTTTGTGCCTTTTGGCCAGGATGATTATATAAAGAAACCAAATTCAATGATTGCGCATGTGGACTTAATTGAAGACACAATTGAAAAGGCATTAATTGGACGCCAAATCCAGCCTGTTATCAAAAGTCCACATGTTACTATTTTATAAAAAGGGAGAATTATATGTGCGGTATTGCTGGTTTTTATCAACTAAAGCATAATGTTTTTAAAGACTATTCTTACAAGCTTCTCACAGGTAAGCTAAAAAACATGAGGGACTCCATCAAACATAGAGGTCCTAATGATGATGAAATATTTATGGAAGGTTTTTGCGGTTTGGCTCATACCCGTTTATCCATTCGTGATATTAAAGGTGGTGCCCAGCCTATGACGAGAAAATATAACGGAAAACGTGCAACCATAGCTTATAACGGAGAAATCTATAACACTGATCAATTAAAAAATAAACTGGCTACTTATGACATTGACTTAAGAACAACTAGCGATACCGAAATAATTCTTTACTGCTATCTTGTATTTGGGCCCAAGATTTTCAAAGAATTAAACGGCATTTTCGCCTTTGCAATATATGAAAACAATAAACTAACCATTGTAAGAGATCATGTTGGTGTTAAGCCATTATTCTATTATTTTGACGGTTCTCAGTTTGTTTTTTCATCAGAAATAAAAGGGATTTTCGCCTATGGTATCACACCCCGTTTAAATAAAAGCAGTTGGTGTGAGATTATCGGTTTAGGTCCGGCTCATACTCCGGGCAATGGTGTTTTTGAAAATATACATGAGGTATTATCAGGACATTATTTAACCATAAATTTAACACCAGATAAAAAGATTATTCTTGAAGATTATTGTTACTGGAAACTTAGAAGCAAAATCCATAAGGATGACTACAATGCCACTGTTATGCATACAAACTTTTTAATAGAAGACAGTATAAAAAATCAAATGGTTTCTGATATACCTATTTGTACTTTTTTGTCAGGTGGCTTGGACTCCAGCTTAGTTTCTTCTATTGTAAGTAAACATCTTGGTGAAAAAAGCCTTGCTACTTACTCATTTGATTTTGTAGACAACAACATTAATTTCAAGGCAAATTCTTTCCAAACAACAAGAGACAGACCTTATGTGGATATTATGAAGGACTATCTTCACAGTAAACACCACTATTTAGAATGTAATAATAAGAATCAGATAGAATGTCTTTTTAAAGCAGTTGATGCCAGAGATATGCCTTGTATGGCTGATGTGGAATCTTCCATGTTATATTTTTGTAATCTTGTTTCCAGAGAATGTAAAGTTACCTTAACCGGTGAATGTGCTGACGAAATATTTGGTGGCTATCCCTGGTTTCACCGTAAAGAAATGCTTGAGCAAAATTCTTTCCCATGGTCATACGATTTGTCTGCACGAACTTTTTTATTTAAAGATGATTTTATAAATGAGCTTAATATTGATGAATATGTGGCAACCGCCTACCAAAATTCAGTAAATGAATGTGAATTTTTAGAAGAAGAAAACGAAACAGAAACTTTAAGACGAAAGGTAACTTGGCTTAATATTAAATGGTTTATGATGACACTTCTTAACCGAATGGACAGATGTAGCATGTATTCAGGTCTTGAGGCAAGAGTTCCTTTTGCTGATTACCGAATACTTGAATATGTATTCAATGTTCCATGGGAATATAAATGTTACAAAAATCAGCCTAAAAGTCTGTTAGTAGAATGTGGAAAAAAATATCTACCTAACGAAATTCTTTACAGGAAAAAAACACCTTACCCTAAAACCTATGATCCTAATTACGAAAAACTCTTAGGGCAAATGGTAATGGAGGAGTTTGATTCTAATTCAACTCTTCGTGATATTATTGACAAAGAAAAGCTTTCTTCTTTCATTAAAAGTCCAAAGGACTACGGCAAACCTTGGTACGGTCAGTTAATGGCAGGTCCACAGATGCTTGCTTACGTTCTACAAATTGGCTACTGGTTACGAAAATATAGTATGCAGCCGTAATGCATGTTGCCGCGTAACTATTTTCATTTCGTGGGAGCATGCGTTCCTAGTTGAACTTTTTAATAAGAAATTCTAAAGTCTTTTCTTATTAAAATATAAAGAGATAAATCAATCCAAAATCGGTGATTTATCTCTTTTGTCAAACTTTACTTAATCACTATAACTTTACTTAATCAATATTAATGTCTTTCAGCAAATAATTGTCTAACTTTGATTCTTTATTAATGCTCTCAGAAATCTTCTTATTTACCAAGTCTACTTCTTCCTTAAAATTCATAGCTGACATTCTAAGGGCGCCATGCCCCATAATAATTAACTGTTCTAAGGCATCAGAAGTTGCAACTGTAACCCTGTATTTATTAGCCATTTTATGGGTAGTTTTCGCAATATACATATCTGCAGTTTCAGCAGCTTTTGTAAAGATAACATAAACATTATTATGTTTATAAACTGTTTCCTTGTGTCTGTTCACATTATATGCGTCAAATACAACAATAACCGTATTATCCTTATAGCCCTGATAGTTTGACATAATATCAAGGAGTCTGTCTCTGGCACCATCTATGTTTTTCGAGGCAATATTTTTCAGTTCATCCCATGCAAAAATAATATTATAGCCGTCAACCAAAACACATTCAGGCAAATTATTATTTTCCTTGCCCTTATATTTTTTTGTAGGTTTATTGTATGTTTTAACTTTGGTTTCTGAATATTTTTTACGTTTAATCGGCCCAAAAGTTTTCTCGAAAATAGCCTCTAATTCCTTATCAGTTGCATAGGAATCTGACTTTTTCCTGTGTGTAACATTTACTTTGACGTTATCTTCTACCTGATTACTTTCATCTAAAACGTCATTTAAGTTAATTGAAGATTTTACGTGCATGTAATTTTCAACTTCATTCCAAGGCACATTAAAACCTGCACCATGGGCACAAAAGACTGAACCTGTAGGATTTGCCAAGTCACTTTCACTATCATAGCCTATGTTTTCAATTGCTTCATCTGCATTATGACATGGTGCATAACCTTTAAATTTCAATGTTAAAGAACCTAAACCATGAGTATATTCATTTACATCATTTATATAGTTCCACATTGTAAATACCGGTCCATAACCTGTAAGAATACACTTATCTCCCTTGGTTTCAGGGGGATTTACGTTGCCTTCCATATTGCTAATATCAGTCATGGCTTTACCTACATTCTCCTGTGGAACTGTTAAAACAAAATCATAATATGGTTCTAACAAAACTGATTTTGCCTTCTTTAAGCCCTGTCTCACAGCCCTGTAAGTTGCCTGTCTGAAATCGCCACCTTCTGTGTGTTTTAAATGAGCTTTTCCACCTATTAAAGTAATGGAAATATCTGTTATTGGTGAACCTGTTAAAACACCTCTATGATTCTTTTCCTGTAAATGTGTAAGAATTAATCTTTGCCAGTTTTTGCTTAATAAATTTTCACTTACGGCTGTGTTAAAGGTTAAACCACTACCGGGAAGTCCCGGCTCTAATAGAAGATGTACTTCTGCATAATGCTTAAGTGGTTCAAAATGACCAATTCCCTCTACAGCCTCCATAATTGTTTCTTTATACAAAATACTGCCGGCACCAAATTCTATGTCTAAGTCGAAACGCTCTTTTACTATATTTTTCAGAACCTCTATTTGAATTGCTCCCATTACATTAGCTGTTAATTCCTGTTTTTCTTCATTCCAAGTGATTTTTAAAGTTGGCTCTTCTTCCTCAATTTCCTTAAGCTGTTTATAAACCTGATTAATGTTTATTCCACTTGGTACTATTATTTTATAAGCCAATACCGGTATAAGACTTGGTTCAATAAACTCATGTTCAAAGCCTAATCCCTCTCCCTGATATGTTTCATTAAGACCTGTAACGGCAATAATATCACCCGGTAAAGCCTCTCCTATTGCGTCATATTTTTCTCCTGAGTAAACACGAATTTCATTTACTTTTTCACTCCACTCTTTTGCACCGTTTTGCCCTATCAAAAGATCCTTTACCTTTAAACTACCACCTGTTATCTTCATGTGGGTAAGCCTGTTATTATTGTTGTCTTTGGTTATTTTATAAATTTTTGCCCCAAAGCTTTCATTATATATAGGCTCATAAGTGTAACTATATAAGCCTTCCATCAACTGCTCTATACCGTCAAGTTGCAGGGCCGAGCCAAAATAGCATGGAAACAACTCTCTGTTACAAACAAGCTCAGATATAGTAGTGTCTGTAAATTCCACTCCATTCATATAATCTTCCAGCAAATCTTCATTGCACATTGCTATGTCTTCGTATGTTCCCACACCTACTGGAAATCTTACAATTTCATCTCCAAATTTATCTTTTAACTCGTGCAAAAGAAAATCTCCACTTACATTTGGCATGTCCATCTTGTTTACAAAAATAAAGGTAGGCACTTGATACTTGTCCAATAATTTCCATAAGGTTTCAGTATGTCCCTGAACACCCTCGCTTCCACTAACAACTAAAACTGCATAATCAAGAACAGATAAAGTTCTCTCCATTTCCGCTGAAAAGTCCACATGCCCCGGTGTATCAAGGAGAACCAGTCTCATGTCTTTGTATTCCATAACTGCCTGCTTAGAAAAAATAGTAATCCCTCTGTCACGTTCCATTTGAAATGTATCAAGATACGCGTCCTTATGGTCTACTCTTCCAAGCTTGCGGATTTTTCCTGTTGTATATAAAAGTGCCTCCGACAATGTTGTTTTTCCACCATCTACGTGAGCCACAATTCCAATTGTGATTTTTTTCATGTATTAATTCCTCGTTTTATTTTTCATATAATTATTTGTGCTATTTTTCTATATGATTCTTATTTACTTTTTTATATTTCAGTATTTTTTAATATTTCAGTATTTTCTGATATTTTCCTATAACATTTTAGCATAAAAACTTTGTTTTTTGCATATTTTTACTTTGTTTAGTTTTGTATTGGCTTAATTTATTTAACAATTTTCCCTATAGAAACTTTAAATGTAAAATTTATGATAGTATATTGAAAACTAAAAAATATAAGGGGGAGATAATTTGACAATTTACATTATTTTTGTAGCCATAATTCTATTTCTATGTATTTTAGCAGATAAATTTTCAGGGCGTTTTGGCTTACCGGCACTTATTCTTTTTATGGGAATAGGAATGTTGTTTGGTTGCGATGGGTTATTTAAAATTCAGTTTTCTAATTACACTGTAGTTGAAGGGATTTGTACAGTGGCTCTTAGTTTTATAATGTTTTACGGTGGTTTTAACACTAAATGGTCCACTGCAAAAGCAATCGCTTCTAAAGCAATTTTCCTTTCAACCTTTGCCGGTTTAAGAGGTGCAGCTTCCATTGTATTCTCAATAATGATAAAACGTGCCGGGGATACTATTGTTCCAAATGGAGATACTGTAATCTGTGTACAGGATAGCGTTATACTAAGTGTGCCATCCTACGAACCATCAGGCAATAAGAATCTAAAGGAAATATTAACTACGAATTCTAATAAATGGAGTAATAAAAAAATTAAAACATTGAATTTACCTAACAATGTTTTGATTGCACTAATTAAACGTGGTAGTGAAAATTTAATTCCTGATGGCGAAACAATGCTACTTCCAGGAGACAAAATTGTATTATTTAAATAACTAACAAAAGCCGATTCATACTTTTGGTGTATGTCATCGGCTTTTATTATTTAGATTATATAATTATTTGGTGTATCTTATTATGTAATTATTTTGTGTATCCAATAATGTCTACACCTTTATCATATTTAAAATTTTCTAATTTAGTATTGTTAGTTACATCAATTGAACTTAATTTATTGTTATTACAATATAAAGTTGTTAAGTACTTACTATTTGAAACATTAATATTTGTCAGCTGATTGTTGTAACAATAAACCTCTGTTAATTTGCTATTATTACTCAAATCTAAATTAGTTAATTGATTGTCATTTATAACAAGCATTGCCAACTCTCCATTCTTTGACAAATCAATTTGATTTAACTGATTATTGTAGCAGACTAACTTTGTCAATTTTTCATTGTTTGTAACATCTAAAACTGTTAAATTATTATTGCCTAAATCAATGTACTCTAACTGCTTATTATTTGAAATATCCAACGCTGCCAATTTATTATTGTTACAATACAAATGAGTTAATTTCACAAGATTACCTATGTTAAGGGTTGTAATCTGGTTATTATAACAATAAAACTCTGTTAAATTCTCACTGTCAGTAATATCAAGAGTTTCTATTTTGTTGTCACCACAGCTTAATTTTGATAAATTCTTGTTTCCTGAAATTTTCAAATCTGTAATTTCATTATTTGAACAGGATAACTCTTTTAAATTTTCATTGTTTGAAACATCTAATTTTTCTAATTTGTTAGAATCACAAGATAGTTCTTCTAAACTTGCATTTCCTGAAACCTTAATATCTGTCAACTGATTATTGTTACAATTAACGTCTTTAAGGGAATCTAAACCTGATAAATCTAATGTGCCCTTTAACTCTTTGTCTGTCCAATCTATACCAACCAGATTGCCACTTTCATCCCATGTGTAATCACTATCACCCATATTGTCGCTAACATCTACACCATTTGATTTGATATTATCAATTATATTCTTTAAAGCGTTTTTATCTTTTTCATTAAGCTTTGCCTCATCAATTGTAGGCTGTTCCGGTTTTGTTGTAGGTTCAGAAGTTGTTGTTTCCGGAACTGTTGTTGTAGTCTGCTCCGATTTTGTTGTAGGTTCAACTGTAGTCTCAGACTCTGCTGGCTTAATAACAGGCTTCTTGATATTAGATTTTTTGTTTGTCTTTTTCTTTACTGTGATTTTGCACTTATAAGCTTTCTTACCAACTTTAGCGGTAATTGTTGCTTTTCCTGCCTTAATTCCTTTTACTTTACCTTTTTTACTTACCTTTGCTACTTTCTTGTTTGATGTTGACCACTTAACCTTTTTCTTATTATTTTTCACTTTCAATTTAATTGTTTTGCCAACATAAATTGTTGCCTTTGTTTTGCTAATTTTTGCTTTTTTTGCTGCAAAAACACTGTCAGGTGTAACAGAAAATGCCAAAACAATCACCAAAACAATAGCACATAGTTTCTTTAGCTTAACCATTTTACTTCCCTCCGTTTTTTATTAATAGCATAATGCCCTGTTTATTATGATAGTAAATTGCTATTATAGGTGTAAAGTGTCATTTTTATAGAGGTTTCAGAATTTTATAGGGGTTCTTACATTGGGATATGAATTACAAATTGTAAAAAAAATCTGTATAATTTAACAAATATTAAAGTATACTCAAAAAGCATCTAACAATAGCTAGATGCTTTTACTTTTCTGCAACATCTGTCTTAAATCATCAAATGTTTCAGCTATTGGTGCTGTTCTTTTATTATTTACGTCATTCTCGGCTTCTGCAAGAATTTCCTAAAGTTCAATTCTAGATTTCATTCTTTTATATTCTTCATAGAAAAAAAATAATATTATCACCTTGTTCATTTAACATTGTCGGATTATATATTAATTTTCATTAATATCAATTATAATCTTGTTACACTCTCTACACATATATGCTTCAACATATGTTTTTGTTAGTAAACTGGTAAGTTTTACACTTTTCACACTACGATTTTCTGATTTCCATTTCAAAGGATATCTGTCTTGATTTATTTCACCTTTCTCCATTTTCGAATTACAATACGGACATTTCATTTTTACACTCCTTGTATTTAAATAGTATCTAGTTTCGTCTTTTAAAATTAATAAACATTGTACAAATTTAATTAATTTTTAAATCCTAAAATATTTATTAGTAATTATAACATCATTTTACCACTTATAAAAGATAACAAAAAAAGAGGTATCCGAAGATACCTCTAATAATAAACATTATTTATGTTGATTTGCTAGAAACCCTTTATTTATGGACTATTCTAACTAAAACTTACCTTCATCAGCAGCCTGCTGTACGCTAACTGCAACAGCAACTGTCATACCAACCATTGGGTTGTTTCCAGCACCGATTAAGCCCATCATTTCTACGTGAGCTGGTACTGATGATGAACCTGCGAACTGTGCATCTGAGTGCATACGTCCTAATGTATCTGTCATACCGTATGAAGCAGGACCTGCAGCCATGTTATCTGGATGAAGTGTACGTCCTGTACCACCACCTGATGCTACTGAGAAGTACTTCTTACCCTGTTCGATACATTCTTTCTTGTATGTACCTGCAACTGGATGCTGGAATCTTGTAGGGTTAGTTGAGTTACCTGTAATAGATACACCAACGTTTTCGTGATGCATGATTGCAACACCTTCCTGAACATCATCAGCACCGTAGCACTTAACTGTTGCACGAAGACCATCTGAGTAAGCCTTTTCGTATACGATGTTTAATTTTGCTTCTTTATAATCATACTTTGTTTCAACATATGTGAAACCGTTGATTCTTGAAATAATCTGAGCTGCATCTTTTCCAAGACCGTTTAAGATAACTCTTAAAGGTTTCTTACGAACCTTGTTAGCCTTTTCAGCGATACCGATAGCACCTTCAGCAGCAGCGAATGATTCGTGTCCTGCAAGGAAAGCAAAACATTCTGTTTCTTCTTCAAGTAACATCTTTCCAAGGTTACCATGTCCTAAACCTACTTTTCTGTGGTCAGCAACTGAACCTGGAATACAGAAAGCCTGAAGACCTTCACCAATTGCAGCAGCAGCGTCAGCAGCTCTTCTACAACCTTTCTTAATAGCAATTGCAGCACCTACAGTGTAAGCCCAGCATGCATTTTCAAAACAAATTGGCTGAATTCCCTTAATCATATCATATACATTAAGTCCAGCGTCCTTTGTGATTTTTTCAGCTTCTTCAATTGAAGCAATACCATAACTATTTAAAACAGAATTAATCTGATCAATTCTTCTTTCATATGATTCAAATAATGCCATTATTATTACCTCCTATTCCTTTCTTGGGTCGATAATCTTAACAGCGTCATCAACACGACCATACTGACCTTTTGCCTTTTCCCAAGCTGTTGTAGGATCATCACCTTTTTTGATAAAGTCTGTCATCTTTCCTAAGTTAACAAACTGGTAACCAATAACTTCATTATCAGCATCAAGAGCGATACCTGTTACATAGCCTTCAGCCATTTCAAGATATCTAACACCTTTTGCCTTTGTAGCATACATTGTACCAACCTGTGAACGAAGACCTTTTCCTAAATCTTCAAGTCCGGCACCAACTACAAGACCATCATCTGAGAAAGCACTCTGTGTTCTACCATAAACAATCTGTAAGAATAATTCTCTCATAGCTGTGTTGATAGCATCACATACTAAGTCAGTGTTTAAAGCTTCAAGAATTGTCTTTCCCTGAAGGATTTCAGCTGCCATAGCTGCTGAATGTGTCATACCTGAACAACCGATTGTTTCGATTAATGCTTCTTCAATGATACCTTCTTTAACATTTAATGTAAGCTTACAAGCACCCTGCTGTGGAGCACACCAGCCAACACCATGTGTAAAACCTGAAATATCTTTGATTTCTTTTGAGTGAACCCATTTTCCTTCTTCTGGAATTGGAGCAGGTTCATGCTTTGCACCCTTAGCTACTGGGCACATCATTTCAACTTCTTTTGAATAAATCATTTGAATAAATACTCCTTTCGAAATATAAACTATGGAATATTTCCATGTTATTGCAGTTGTAATATTGGAATTACTTCTGCTTGCCCTGTGGGTTGATAGTATTACCCACACTTGTTTTTATTCTCTCATAAAATGACAAAATAGTCCATACTTTAATTTAAATTTAACAAAAAATGCAAATGTCAAGTTTAAACGCAAATAATTTTTCCAAAATAAAAAAATAACTTTTTTTTCAGAATAATTTATCTAAAAATCAGTTATCTTTACCCTCTAATCCTTATATTGTTTTTATTATATATTATAAAAGACCAAACTATCCCCTATATGGATTATCTTCTTGTTTTTACATATTAATCATTAATTATTATTGTTAAATTGCCTGCTCTAACTTATACATTTCATCTGATGATTTCCATCCTAATATTTCTCTCGGATATTGATTAATCCAATTTTCAACTTTTTGTACTTCTGATTTTGAAACATCATCAAAATTAGTTCCTTTTGGAAACCACCTTCGTATCATTCTGTTTAGATTTTCATTAGAACCTCTCTCGCAGCTTCTGTAAGCATGACAGTAATATATTTTAGTACGCTTTCGTTTTTTATTACGCCTGCTCCTTTCCATTCCTTCCCAGTCAGAAAACTCTGTTCCGTTATCAACGGTAATGCTTTTAAATGTTTCCCTGAATTTCTTTTCGCCTAAATCTCTTTCAATTCTGTTTAATGCCTTTACCACTTCTTCAGATGTATGATTATTTAAAAGTCTTATGATTTCCTTTCTTGTTTTTCTTTCAGTTAAAACAAGCAGCGTTTTCTCTCCTTCTCCCTGAGGTCCAACCACAGAATCCATTTCCCAATGTCCTACTTCTTCTCGTGTTTCTATCTCCTTAGGTCTTTTATCTATGCTTGTCCCCTTATTAAATCTTTTCTGTACCTTTTGTTTTCGTTTGATTTTCTTCTTTCTTCTATATGGAAGATCCGCCAATACAACATTTGGAAAGACACCTGCTTTAATATAGTTATAAAATGTTGTAAGGCATATCTTTGTCTTATATTCCATTCCGTCCCTTTTTATTTCTTCCATGATGGCTGCCGGTGAATAATGGTAATCTGATATCATCATTTCAACATATTCGATAAATTCTTCATCTTTTTCATGCATTATTCTTTTTCTTCCACATTTACGTTTATTTTCTTCGTATTTAATCTGCCCTTTATCATAGCTGTAAATTTCCTTTTCCGACCAGTCAGAACGATTTCTTCTTACTGTCTTTCCTCTTTTAAGTTCTCTATATATCGTTGAATAATGATATCCTAACTGTTCAGCTATTTTAACAGCTTTCATTCCTGACTCATACAAAGCTTCAATTTGTATTCTGTCTTCCCTGCTAAGTTGATTATACTTTTTCCCCATATCTTCATTCTCCTATGTACATTAAAAAATTTAGGAAGCAAAAATGCTTCCTAAACCAAAACAATTATTTTATTTTCTTGTTATTTCTATGTTGCTGTTATCCATCGTAATAAGTAAAGCACAATAATTAACTAATGCCTGAAAAAATGCTTGTGAGAAATTAGCTCCCTGCTCTTCTGCAATCTCTTCAAGTATTTTTTTCTGTGTTTTATCTATGTATCCACAAAGCATTGCATCACGCCTTATGTATTTTGGATTAGTTCTTTCCTTTATTAAAATTCGTGGATCTATGTGATTATCTCCATTGATAAAATTTCTTACAGCTTTTCTGATAAACACAACCTGTGTTAATTCTTCCCTAACCGTCAGGTATTCTACCAGTCTTAAACATTCTTCAGTAATGTATGCTGAAAACGCAACTGCATTTTTTCTTGTTCTCTGCATGGCTATCCTTTCACTATTATTTTTTCTAACTTATTTATTATCTTATGATACTCTGCTTCTTCTCTCTCCGTTAAAACAACTTTTCCAGAAGCCAGTGCATTTTCTATATTTGCAATATCATCTACAAACTGCTCCGAAGTAAGTTCTTTTGTTTCTTCCTTGTCCCTGAACTTTTCAACATCTGACGGTTTGATTTTTGTATGTTTTGATTCTTCCGCAAGCTTTTTCTGCTCACTTGATTTTAACATACTCGCTGCTTTTTCTGCAACTCCAACTGATATGTTATCATCCAACATTGCATTAAGTAAATCTGGATCTGCATTATTATGTACTTTTTCAAAGCGTTGTACTTGACCTCTTGACATTCCTGTTGCATTAACAAGTATATCTCTTGTTTTTTCACCTTTTATCTGAATTTTATTTTTTTCTCCATTTTCATCTTCTCCGGTAATTGATTCAACACCTTTCAATCTTAACTCTTCAATTATCTCTTTCCACGCCTGCATTTCATTATACTTATCAGCATCAGAATATTTTCTTGCCTCTTTGTTTGTAGTTATGATTGCATATTTTTCCTTGTTTTCATCTGACAGTGGTAATTTAATTTTATCTAAATCTTTTACAACGCATGGAATCAATGTGTATTCATTCCAATCCTCTACTGTGTCATCTGCGATTAACATATCAATTGCTGTGATTCTTCTTTCCCCCCCAAGTAACATATAATTTCCATCTTCAAGTCTTCTTACGTTAATTGGTTCTGCAAGTCCATAGTTTTTGATTGACTCTTTTAACTCTTCTATATTATCAATGCTGTAATTATTTTTTGGATTCTTTTTAATTTTCTTTCTTTCAATATTCGAAATTTTCAGCTTAACAATGTCTCTGCTCTTGTCATCCAATAAATCATCACCAAGCATAAATCTCTCTTCCGGAATTGTATTTTCCTTTTTGTTTTCTTCTCCAAACCCGCTTATTGAATTTATACTAAACTTTCCCATTTTATGCTCCTTTAACTATTTAAATCACTAGGGGGTCATTAATGACCACCTGTTTTATATTATCTTCTATATATTCTATTTGTTTAAAATGTATCTTGTCAATTCTAAATAATCCTTTGTCACATTGCACTTATTTTTTCCTGAATCATATTCTAATAAAGGCTTTTGAACAAGACTGCCCTCTTCTATGTTTTTGCTATTGCCAATTGTTATAGGTAAAATGTCTTTTCCAAATTTGTTTTTCATTATTTCATAAACTACCTTTGAAACATTCTTTCGTCCATTCCATTGCGTGAAGAATATTCCACCAATTTTCAATTCCGTATTATATTGCGATACAGTTTCAAAAATACTTGTAACCAAACCCACACCTAACAGTGAACCACCATCGCATTTAAGCGGAATATATAATTCATCTGCAGCTGCTAAACCATTCATATTTATTAAAGATAGTGAAGGGCTTGTATCAATTATGCAGTAATCATATTCATCATCTAATTGAGCCAGTTTGTTTTTCAATCTGAATTGTTGTGGGGATGCCACATCAGATTTAATTATGTCCTCTGTCTTTGATAATGTTAGGCAACTTGGTATTATATCAAGATTTTTATATTTCGTTTTTACAATACAGTCATGTATGTCTGCATCTTTATCTAATAGAAGCTTTTCCACCCCTATATGATTTCCACTATTTCTTCCTTTGCATATGTCTTCGAAAATTTCAGTAAAGTTAATTTCACTAAACATCATTGAGCAGTTCATCTGTGGATCTAAGTCTATATTCAAAACTCTCTTTCCAAAATATTCTGCCATCATATGCGATACTGTGTTTACTGTTGATGTTTTTCCTACACCGCCTTTGTTATTAAAAAATATAATTGTTTTCATCTTTCCATCTCCTTTGTATGTTGTTCAATATATAACGTATACTATCATTGTATTATTATATTGTCAATGTATTATATACATCTTTTTTTACATTTTCTCGAAATATGTGGTCATTAATGACCACCTGCTTTTTCTTGCTCTTTTATCTTACTTTTGTTGATTTCAACTCTAAGGGGTCATTAATGACCTCTAAACTTTTGCTGTCTCTTTAATCTTGCTTTTGACAATTCCAACTTAGGTGGTCATTAATGACCTCTAAACTTTTTTTGTCTCTTTAATCTTGCTTTTGATGATTTCAACTTAGGGGGTCATTAATGACCTCTAATTATTCTTTCTCTTCTCCTCGTTGCATCAACATTTCATGCTCTCTTAAATTCTGTCTTCTCTGCCATTCATTCTTCATTGACTTCTTAAGAAATTGTGCTGCATTACTTAACAGCATTGCACTTGTTAATCCGATACTGCTACCATGTTCTTTTAAAACATACTGATTTTTCAAAAAATTCTGTGCAAATTCATTTCCCTGTTCAGCAGCATTATTAATCCATTCCATTCCCAATGTTCTGTTCTGATTTACGACATCACCTGCCAGATATGTTATTCCAAGTGTTACTGCCGCAGAGCTGTTTCCATCTTTAAATGACTGTTCTAAATAAGCTATACCTTTTTGCGCATTAAACACACTACCATCCTTATCTAAATACATCTTACCGAGATAATACTCTGAATATGGTTTTAGATATTCGTTGGAACACTTCATAAATTCTTTTTCTGCTTTTTCATAATCCTTTCTCTCATAATTAATTTTTCCTAAAATATAGGAAGCAAATTCGTTGTCCTGCTCTGATGCCATATTTAAAAATCTTTCTGCCTTTTCCATATTTATCTCAATCTTTTCTCCCCTGTAATATTCTCTTCCAACGTAATATTGTGCAAAAACATTTCCGTCCTCAGCAGACCTTTCAAGGTACTTGATTCCTTTTACAAAGTCATGTTGTTCATAACTCTCATCCATATAAATTTTTCCAAGGTTATACCATGAGTATTTGTTATCACTTTTTTCAAAATGTTCTATCGCGTTATCAATCTGATTATCATTCATATATAATTTACCTAACTTGTAGGAAGCAAATTCGTTACCATTGTCTTCTGCCATTCGATACCATTTAACTGCTTCATCCAAATCCTGCATTCCATATTTTTCTGATGCATATACATTTCCAAGTGTATACATTGCCATACTGTTATTTGCTTTTTCGGCTGCATCTTTCAGGTACTCAATGGCTCCCGGTATTTTATCCTGATAATTTTCTTCAATATATATTTGTGCGAGTTTATTCATTGCATACACATTTTTGGCTTCTGCTGATTTTTCCAAAAATTCTATTCCTGTCTTTTTATCCTCATCAACACCCTGACCTTTTATGTACATCATTCCGATTCTGTATTCCAAATTGTCATCTTCCATTTTCTGCTCCATTGTCATGAAACCTACAAAAGCCTGATCGTATAACTCATTTTGGGTGAAACCGTATTTTTCAGTAACCTCTCCCTGCTCAATCATGTTTGCAGCCTTATATGAGGCGTATGCATTTTCATCACTAATGGAAACGAATATCTTATAAGCTGCATCATAATCCTTTTCTACAGCCTGACCATAATATAACATTTTGCCTAGCATGTACTTAGCATAAACATTGTCCGGAGCATTATTAAAACATTCAAGTGCCTTTTCGTAATTCTGTTCAGTGCCTAAGCCATAATAATGCATCTTTCCAATTCTGTAATTCAAATACTGTTTATTTTTTTCTCCACCTTTCAGCTTATAATTAAATCCTTTTAATGCTTTTTCATAATACTTATCAGCTGTGGATTGACTGATTTTTCTTCCTCTTCCATTTCTATAGACTTCGCCTAGTTCATATGTAGCAAGAAGATTTCCTTTTTCGTGTTCAGTAATCAATAAACTTATTGCTTTTTCATAATTAGGATTTTTATCATGTATTAATCTTTTTGCCAGTTTATAATTTTTGCTCCATTTATAATACACTTCTTCCATTTCAACTTCCGGTTCTATAAAGTTGTCAACATCTTCTGCCAAAGAATCTTCTGAGTTATTTAATTCTGTCCTGTTTGCTTCTTCAATGATTCTGTCAATTTCAACTTTTTCATTTTCAAATATGTTCTCTTCACCAATCTCCTTTATTGTTTCTTCTTCGAGTTTTCTTATCTCTTTGTCATAATTTCGTATTTCCTTCAGAACCGCATTTCCCATTCTGGTATATAAATCTTTTAGTTTATTATTTTTATAATCTTTTCCACTGTCACCATATGCTGTCCTGTATACTTGCTGTTGTGTTTCGATTCTTTCAAGAAGTTCCTCATATTCTTTAGCATGATATTTTTCAATGTACATTGTTGTTATTTCGTCTATGTTATCCCTTAGTTTTGCAATAATCGAATTATTATAATTCCACAGATTTCTGCTCACATCCGGCATCATTTTATAAAGTTCTTCAAATTTATTTATAAACTCCTTGTCAGTAGATATTGGATGCTCCTTCTTTTGATTTACAATACTGTCTCGAATTATATTGTTTATCTTGATGTTGTTTTCTTTATCATTAACTAATTCCTTAACAACATGACTTTTACACTTCTCAATACTGGACTGTTTGAATCTTCCTTTATATTCCATCTTAACAACAGGTTCTCCCTTGTCATCAAGGATAGGTTCTTTTATTCTCTTCCCTTTTTCATATCTGTAGTTATACTGAACATACTCTTTCTTTTCTCTCATTGGAACAGGCTCAACCGTTGCTACATGTATATGAAGATTGTCTGTATTAAAATGGATTGCACCTGACCAAACAGCATTTTCTAATTTTTCATTTTCAAGCATTCTTCTCACTGCTCCTCTTGCAACTTCCTTCAGTTTGCCCTCATCTATTAATGTTCCGTCATCATTTATTATTCCGTATTGATTCAGCCATCTATTGTCAAACGATATTACAGTTTGCCACATGATTGATTCATTTTTTTGTGCCTCTGAAAAAATCTCCTTTAAATTATTTTTCTCCTTGAGTGTTAATTCGTTTTTCTCTGCCGTAAACAATGATGTTGTTTTTTTAGGATTTCCCATGTAATCCTGATATAAATTATATTTGGCTGTGTTCTCATTTCTGACCGCTTCTGTTCTGTTAATGTAATCAATGTATCCCTGATATTTTGATGTATGTGGACGACAAAATTCTGTCACCACAACAACGCCTGCTTTAATTTCTCCCATAATTTTATTAAGGTGACAAAGTTGTCACCCTGTTCCTTTCTGATTTAGGTGACAAAATTGTCACCCTATTTCTCTTCCGGTTTAGGTGACAAAATTGTCACCCTATTTCTCTTCTGGTTCAGGTGACAAAATTGTCACCCTATTTCTCTTCTGGTTTAGGTGACAAAATTGTCACCCTACTTTTCTTCTGGTTTAGGTGACAAAGTTGTCTCCCTATCTTTCTTTTCTGTTAGCATTAATAACCACTAAAGTAATTTACATACGATTACCATCCTGCTGTTTTTGTTTGTATTCTCACAGGTTGATAATGTAAGCAGCTTATCTTTCAATGTAATCTTTTCTCCTGTCTCATAGATTTTTATCTTTTCAAGTTCTTTTATGTATCTTTTTTTTCGCTTCTTATTCCTCCAATTACTTACATTGTAATATTCAAAAGAACTTTTTTTATTTACCTCTGAAACAAAAGCATAAACAATTTTATATTTTCTATTTCCTTGCAATGTGTTAAATCTTACATATTTATGATTATCATAAAATGTTTTATCCTTGTATTTCATTAGGTCTGAAAACATTGTTCCATTATTCATGTGATGTCCGTAAATTACTGTATTAAATGCAGATATTTTAGTTGTACAGTTTTCACCTATAAACGGTGTTCCATAAATTGAATATTGCTTCTTAAAATTTCTCATTAAATAATAGTCAAATTGTTTTCGTGTTTTCATTACCGGGTAATTTATTTTTGTATCTTTTATTTTTATCCATCCGACAAAATCATTGTTCTCCTTAAACAGTTCTAAATACTTCTTTTGGATTTGTTTACCATTTATTTTTGTCTTTCCTTTCTGGTCTTTATCAATCTTGTCTTCAACTGTATTAAAAAGTTGTTTCTGCTTATAAGCTTCATAATAATAGTCTGCAATTTTAAAGCCACTAAAAAACACAACAATTAACAATATAATCAATACAAATTTATTAATAATTCTTCTCATTTTTTCCTACCTCTTTTCTAAATTTATTTAGGGGGTCATTAATGACCCCCTGTATGCTTTATGTGTATTATTCATTTTTTGAAATTGTACTTTGACTTTGTTTTCGCTTTCTCTCATCACTTTGCTGTTTAAAATGAGCAATCTTATCCTTTATATTCTGTTTCGATTTTTTAATGATTGGATGAGGTGCGAACTCAACAGATATAAGTGCATCGGCTTTTATCATGTGTAAAAATGTGTTCATTGCATCCAATAAAACTATGCTGTTCTGTTCCGCTATTTTCGTAGCCCACTTAAGTCTTTCACTTTTCATATATGATTCTTCCATTTCATTCACTACAGCCTTAGCTATATTTTTTGAAACACTATCTGATTGAAGCAAAAAACTTACAGCTGCACTGTCTGTTTTTAGTCCAAACTCTTTTTTTACATTTTGTAATTTTTCGTATTCCTCTTCAGTAAAATAAATGTTTTTTCTTATTGATGACATATTTTCTCCTAATGTTTTACTTAAGGGGTCATTAGTGACCCCTTACTTTTTTTAACGTTTTATCATGACTTTTTTCACTGATTTATGTTATTGGTTGTTCAATTTTATTTTCTATTACAGACAGCTTATCTATCATTCGCTCCATCATCACATTGTTTTCGTGTATTACATCATTAGCCTGTTCCAATCTGTCTGTTATTGCATCAACTAAATTTGAATATTTATTATCCATTTCATTTATGTCCTTGATTATTGCAATCTGCTGTATATACATTTTTAAATATTCATTTCGACTGATTCCCTTTTTCTTTGCAAGTTCATCTATTTTCTTGATTGCGACCGGGTCTATGTTTCTTAATGAAATATTCATCTCAACCACCTCTCTTTTTATATTGCAAAAGCAATATTATTATATTGTAAATAATATATCTTTTGCATGTTAATTGCAACACTTTTGGTGCAATTCCATATAAATTCACACTATGTTACTTGTACAAAAGTGTGGATTTATGGGCATAAGCGATAGCATGGAATCGTTCGGCACTGCCGAACTATCAACGCAGTTGATATCAGATTCCTCTTATGCTCTTTTTTCTCACTGACACTTGAAAGTGCTGTGAGAAAATTCCGCTGCTTTATGTCTGCGAGCCCCCTTAAAAAAGAAAAATCAAAATAATATTCGGGCGAAAAAAAAGGAACTACTCAACGTAATTCCTTCTTTTACTAAAATTTTTTTAATATGTCATGATGTCCAACATCGACAATAATTATCATTTTGTCGTTTTCATAAAACCATATAACTCGTATGTCCATGTTCACGCTAAATTCAAAATAATCCTTAGCTCCTTGTATATGTTTAGTTCTTAAGGATGGGTGAAATGGATTTTCTACGAAAAGTCGCATCTTTCTTTTAAACTGCTCCTTTTCTTTATCCGCAAGTTTTTTATAGTTTTTCTTAAACCTTTGCGTATATGTTACTTTAAAAGCCATTTATTCCTCCAACTTATCAAACAATGCATCCAAATTGTCAAATACAGGCTGTTCTCCTGATTTCAATTTTTCCTTCACATCGTTAATTTCATCCTTTAGATCATCTAAATATTTTTTTGGATATACTGCAACCGGCATAATGTAAATTGCACCATCCTTTTCCATTATATTCAATTTATCTCCTTCAGCTAATCCTAACTTTGTTACAATTTCCTTAGGAATTGTAATTTGTGATTTCTGTCTTAATTCTGTCAACATGTCAAATACCTCCATATTCCAATAATAAGATTTTCCGACTTTCTTACTATTATTATATCCACATGTTTCCTTTTTGACAACAAATAGAAAATGGTATTTTCTATTCATTATTCTCTTTTTCTTTTACCCACTTTTTAATTAGGTCGATTTCTTTATTCATATTTACCTCCTTCGTAGGCCTCCAACCCTCACTCATATATCTTAATTCTTCTTCCCATGTCTCAATGTCATCATCTATATATTGTGCTTCTTCGCTTGCTTCTTCTGGATGCCCTTTAAAATATTCTTTGTCGTTTATTGCTATTTCTATATTCTCTAAATTCTCTAAATAATGTTGTGGTTCATACCCCTCGCAGAGCAGATGCCATAAAAGTGTCTGTCTATTTTCTAAACAATACATTTCTCTTCTCCTTTCATTGTATTTCTTTTATTATACATTCTTTATGCTAAGAGTTCTATAAAAGCTGATAATAAAATGTATAAAAAACCTATAACTGACACTGTAGCCTGTATGTTTCCCTTTAATTCTTTTTTTCTTTTTACAATTCTTTATTTTTCAAATATGAATAGACTCCATTTCCAACAATTATGAAATCTAACAGATTTATTCCCATGATTTTACCTGCCTCTTTTATCTTTATTGCTACTCTGTTATCTTCTTTTGAAGGCTGTATGTCTAACGAAGGATGATTATGAGCAATTACAATTTTTACAGCTCCGCAAAGCAATGCTCTCATAAATATTTCCCTTGTATTTGCAATGCATTGGTTAGCTGTACCATGACCTACTTCAAATATTCCAAGAAGATTACATTTAGTATCAAAAGCAAGCATGTATACATACTCTTCCGCTTTTCTGTTAAGTCCAACACTTGCATTTAGAAATTCTGCTATTTTCGTTGGACTGTCAAGAGGCTTTCCTGATGTTTCATAAGTGTCTTCTTCAACCATTAACGGATGCTTTAAAGCATCCATTCCAATTCCGTATTTTTTTACCATGCTTAAACACCTCCCATTCCTCAACAGCACTGTCAATCGCATAATGTTCATTATCACTATTATCAACTTCCTTAAGAATATCAAAGGCTCTTTCTGTGACAAATTCTATTTTTTCATCCGACCAATCAGTATTATTGTTTCCTACATACTCTAACAGGCATTGCTTTTCAAAGTATTGATGCACTTTCATTATCTGCTCTTCATTCAAAATTATTTTTAATCCATTATCTAATTCAATCTTATCTTCCATTTCCTACCTCCCTTTTATAGAAAAAGAGAGAAGCCGAAGCCTCTCTCTTAATAACTATGCTATTTTAATTTCACCATTAGCATATTTATACACATTATACGTAAGGCGGTCTTCAGGTTTAACCTGACCATCATTAATTTCTGTAACCATTTCTCTAAGTGATTCAGCATCTGCTTCATCTATAGGAACTACAATGCATTCATGTACACTTGAAGGAAGTATGTAATAATCACCCTTTATAATCTCTTTAAGCTCTGCCAACATTGTTTTGTTTAAAATAACACTTGCTCCATTTACATTTTGCTTGTTGGTAATTACGTACATTGGAATCGAAGATGTAAAAGAACTACACATTGATTCTTCTAGTTCGTCTTCTGTAATTCCTACTATTCTACATATAACTTTTTCCATATTTTCAATTACATAATCTTCTTCAATGTTCTTAATAGCATTTATATACAACTCTTCTTTTGTTACTCCTGCCATTTTAAGATTATCACGTTTAATTGTATAGCTTGCAACTTCCTTCCCTGTATCAAGATTTGGAATTTCAACATAAAATAGAATTAACATGTCTAAATATCTTGCGTACACTATTTCATTATTAATTACATTTTCCAAATTGGTTTCAGATATCATTCTCGGTTTGACAGTGGCTAATATCTGTTCTCTACTGCATATTTCTTTTATGTCAACTGTAACTTTTTTACTTTCTTCATAAACTGCATCCAGATATTCAATTAACTTTTCATCATTATCCCAAACATCTTCCATACATTCCTTATAAATTGTAGCTGATGCATGTCCTTCTTCTTTGTCATGGTGAATTAGCACAAATGCGTTTTTCATTCCATTATTCTTAAAACATTCCACAACTTTAACGTAATACTCTTTTCCCTCTAATTTTGCATTTAAAATTTCTGCTTTTTTCATCATTTCTTCTTTAATATTCATTTTATAGTCCTTTCCGCCCTTGGCATTTAATATATTTATGGTAAAAGAAACGAGCCTACTATTCGTAGACTCGGAATCTTGACCAGTTCACATTTACAACCGTACCTAATATTGCACCTAGTACGTCTCCCCATGTAGGTTTTTCACCTTTAAGTTTCTGCACTCTTTTCTGTCGTACAAGCCAGTTCATTAGTATGTTCGTATTAAATATATTTGTTGTATCAAATGCGAACACTACTTCCTGTGGTCTGTATCTGTCACGTCCAAAAGTTTCCTCAACCTTTGTACAATACAATTTTATGACACTGTCGTTAATTGAGTATGAATTAAATTCTACTAACATTTATGCTCCTTTCTTAAAGCAACTGCTCTACAATTTTTCTGATTTTTTATCAGAAGTTTTATGTGTAGGTGGCAGCAATCTTAAATCTGTCCTGTTTTTTTGCTTATATTTAATTGTCAATGTGCTTTATCGTCTTGCGATGACATAACCTAACAACAGGTTCTGCATACAGCAAGGACGTGAAACGTGCATTTTATCCTTGCTGTAAACAGCAGGTTCTGTGGTAGTATGTCAGTGAGCAAGACAGCACATATGACAATATAAGCAAAAAATCTGACAGATTATTGCTGACAAATATACATATTAACTTCTAAAAAATCAGGAAAATGTAGAATTGTGGCCAGAAGCGACAAGCTAAAGCCCCCGATGAGCCGGGGGTTGAGGGGTTAGAGGAATAAAAAAAGTCCGAAACAACGGACTTTTCTCATTACATTATTATAATAGATATTAAGCACAGCTTAATATCAACTGCTTTTATAATGCCCTGGGAGACGGGCAGGGCTGTCAGCATAAGCTGACTGGGTCGGAATGGTACCTTAATCTGTTTGTAAACCATCTTTCAAATTTAAATTTATTCCAATCTTAACTTTACAAAACGACCATCATTTTCAAAACCGAATTTTTCATAAAAATGATCTCTTCTATCCTTATGATCTTCATCAGCCGCAGATAAATCACCGACTAGCAATGAAACATGCATATCCTTAGCATATTTTATCAACGCTTCCATTGCATACGTTCCATAGTGTTCATCAATTGGTCGCATAATCACATTGTGAAATTCAATTGTTCTTTTATACTCTTTTAATGTGAATGGTATCAATGAATTATTTGTTTTTTCACTATATACGCAAACCGCTGCACCATTAACCGTTACAACTAACGTATCACCAGTTTTACTTTCTCCTATAAGTGCTACGTATTCAGAATTATCTATAGTACAATTTTGAGCAATTAAATCATACATTTTTTCTGTTTTTCTATTTTTAATCATATATTCAAAATCCAACTCATCCTTGTAGTCTCTTACCTTGGCATTACACTCCTTAATTATCTCATTGTATTCATTTTTAAATAATTTTAACATTAATTTCTTTTTTAATTTCATTTTTCAACCTTTCCTATATGTAAATCTATTAAATATTTTTCTTTTTAATTTCATTGTCAATAAAATCAAGAATTTCTTTGCGAAAATCTTTAAAATGACCCAGATATTCTTGATATCGATTATCATATTTATTTCTTATACCCCTAATTAAATTAGCTGATTCATAAAATCTCATTTTCCTTAACCTACTTTCAAAGTTTGCTTCTCCTTTGAGTATATTATATCCACTAATTAATCCTTGAATTTGCAATAGAGTCGATGCCTTTTCAAACAAAAGTCTTATTGTTTCTAATTTTTCTAAACTATATATTTTTTTTACCAATAAATTAGTAGCACGGTATTCACTGAAACTTCCACCTGTTTTAACATAGTTACTATTTGATATTTTCCTAAATTTGTCATTATTCATATCAAAATCTAATTCAACTAAAATATCACCATACATATAGCATTCAGCAATATCATCCTCTGACACAAAGGACAGACCATTATCACTTGTTGTTATCTCCCCCTCCTTATATTCTGCATAACATTTTTCGTAACTCGTCCCCTTTCTTGATTGCGCTAACCTCCAAAAAAATTTTCCTGATTCTGCTAGGTGCTCCAAAGTATCATTAATCTTATCTTCAACTCTAATCTCACCAACATACACATCATTCTCATTTAAATTATATTCTTGCATACTCAAACTCCTTTCAAATTAAGTTAATTGCTACTTATATAGTTAATTATGCCGTATATATATATTAAGTCAACATATATATTTTATTTTTTTCTTTTAAGGGGAAAAGTTTTTATTAATACTTAACGTCTTGAATAACTTACCCAACAAATTCAGGAATAGCGTCAGCTATTCGAAGTTGCTCATCGACCGTTAGGGCGATATGGAATGAGCAACTTTCATTATAAAGGAAAGATATAGATATACATATCTAAAAAAGATTAAATGTAAAAATAAAAGACAAGTTAGAAAAGTGGCCGCAAATGACTTCATTGCCTTTATTTATCGTGTGTTCATGATATTTAAGCAGGAAATTTTTTAGACTTAAGTATATTTTTAAAAACCTATTATTTTGACTCAATATTTTTTATGACATATTTTTTTGACTGCGATAATTAAAAAAATAACATCAAAATTCAGGTTTTTTCCTAATTTTTGATGTTTCACCATGAAATAAATTGATTTTTTCTCCGGGATAAATTTATTTTTTAGTTTTTCATTATTTATTGCAACGACAAAAAGACCATCATGTGGTCTATTTAAAAAATATATCCTTCTGAAAGCAATTGATGAACTCTTGCAGCACTTGCCGTCTGGTTATCATCCTTGCTATGCATTTTAATTGCTTTTTCTAATGCTGTATCAATACGAAATTCTTCGTATGACTTTATGTAATTCTTATAAATGCCTGCTACATCGTTAACAAACTTATCTGTAACTCCCCTAAGTCCATATCGTTTTGCTATGGTCTTAACGAAATATGCTCTATGCTTAATTTTACCATTTAAACAATCTTTAGAATCTAATCCATATGTTTTGCGGTTACGACCAATGTAATAATTGGCTCCACTTATGCTTATGTTAAAGAACTCTTTGAGTGTATGTAAATATTCACGGACACGTCTTTTAGATCTGTCAAACAATTTTGTGAAATATTCATAAAAATCTTCCATGTTCTTTTTATACACTGCTCTAGATCCATTTGCATTTATCTTAACTGATGTTCGATAATATAATAACAGCATCATGGCTTTTTCTCTTGATGACATTTTTTTAAATTCGCTGCATTGAAAAATCTTTTTATTTAAATTGATATATTTTTCATCAAATTTTTCACTTTCTTTATGAGATTCTTCATTTTGAAGCATAAGGTTTACATCATAATCATTAAAATTCTTATGATGTAGAAAATTTATAAGTTCTTTGTCTTTTAATCCATTAATTGCATTATAAAAGGACTGCTTTGACATAATATCTTTAAAATCAGAAACTCTTACGCCACGTACAAGGCCCATGTCATTTTGTCTTTCGAGAAGCCATAAATACATGTTCATTTCACAGTTGGTCAGATTATTCAATTTTTCCTGTTTTAGTATCCAAACTGGAAGTTTCATCTTTTTGTTCCTTTCTGTTCCTTAATGTTTAATAGTAAATAATGCAATTGCTGCAATCTTTTTGCTCTTTAATATTCTAAAATTAATATCTTCTTAATAAATGTTCTTGACAATGTATTTTTTTTACAATATAATTTTTCTCGTAAGAAGCGTGGTATTACATTTTTTTGAAAATTCTTTGTGTATTTACCGGCTTTTACAGCTGCTTCTTATATGGTGTTTAATATTGCAGGTGTCTTTCATGGGCATCTGCTATTTTTATATGTTTAGAAAATTCTTAAGTTGATCTAACGTGTTATTTAACTGAAAAATCAGTTCGTTTCTTGTCTCCGGAAATATTAGGGATACGATACCAACAACCGTCAAAAGAAAAATAACAATTCCTATTGTGATTTTAATTAATGTTGCAATTATTCTTACTGAAAACTTAATCATGTTATCTTTCTCAACAATCATTACATCTTCAGGAACTTCATATTTTTCCCTAAGCTTAAGCTGTGCGCTTTCCTGCTCTTTTTCCTTTTTTATTTCATTTACTAATTGTCTGTTAAATTTTCCCATTCGTTTAAATTTTTCCTTACATATTTTTTCTTGTAGTATTGTCTTCTTGCATTTTCCGTTTCAACATATTTTTGCCTTATACTCTCCTGATTACTTAGCCAATACTTTTCCTTGTCTGCACATTTTAAATACTCCAACAGATTTTTATTCTTGATGTAGCAATCTGCTAAATATTCATCCACATAGTTCTTGATGGATTCGATGCTTATGATCTTCCTTGTTGTCTTTCCAATAATTACTTCCTTTGAATCTAAAATGTTCTTTCGGATCATGTCCTGTATGGCTTGTCTTGAATTGTTTAAAACATATGCAGCCTGAGGAATTGACAGATATCCTGTCTCGTTAGATTTAACATTAATTCTGCAACTAACTATATTCCAATATTTATCCTTATCAGGTGCTTCAAAAAATTCAACTGCCGTCTCATATTTTTCAAGTTTTTTATTAAAATATTCTTCAAGTGATTTAACCGCAATTAATTTCTTGTTGCTCCCGTCTATTGCAGTAAGTTTTCCATCCTTGGCTAAACTCTGAACGTTTCTAATGGTCAAGTTCAAAAGCCATGCTGTTTGCTTAACATCAATGTAATCTTCGATTTGCATTATTATCTGTGTCCTTTCTGTTTAAAGTCTATAATTCAAGTTCTCTGCCTTTTAGCATATTTTTGTTAAGATTCTTCTTCATATAATCAACAACAGGATTCTTTTCCGGCTTAACATTATTCATTCCCTTTTCTATAAGTGAATATTGTTTATCCAACATTTCATTGCTGATTACTTCCATTTCTGCTGACGTAGTTCTGAAGTCTTCAGGAATATTATTTTCTTCTTCGTAATCATATACGGCTTTTATTTTTTTCTGACGTAAATCAAATTCATCTTCTAATGAAATTGACTTTTCCATTTCATCTGTATATACTTTCAAAGATTCAACTTTATTAAAATGCTCCATAAGTCCTCCTTCATTGTCTCCAATGTCCTGTCTCTCCGTAACTTTTCTTCCGTCTCCAAAATTTAATGTATACTTATTCTTTTCGTATAAAGTATATTTGATATGATCCCGATTGTTTGTATTATAAAAATCGTCTTCATTTTTATATTGCGCCCTAATCTGTTCTCTCTCTTTGAAAAAATCATTATCTGCATTACGCATCATTTCATCATATTCTTTTAATGTATATGTTTGTCCCGAATTAAATTCATTTGCCTCACTCCATTCACATTTAACAACCGGAGTTAATTCAGGATGTTTGGCTAATGCCTCATTTAAAAGATTTTCATTAATTAACAATCCTTTATGTTGATTAAAATGTTCTAATTCTTTTGGTGTGTTGGTGTCAATTATCATTCCGAAATCGTTAGCCACCATCACCGGTTTAACCTGCCTGCTTATAAGCTTTTGTGCTAATTTATCTGAGATTTCAATAAGATCACCTTTTTCCCATAAGTCAGGTAAATCTCTTAACGCATCGTATTCATCCTTTGCGGTTGAATAAAGGCTGCATATGAGATTCTTTGTATATGCAGTATTTCCAATTTCCACTTCCTTGTCTATTTTTCCAACGGAATGTGTAATTATGTTTTCTATGCTGTCACCTTTTTCATAATAAGAATTTACCGCCTGACCTATAGCCACTGCATCAGTTCTAAGTTGAGCCGGTATCTCATTGTCGTTGATAAATTCATTAAAACTTCTTTCGTGTCCTTTAAACCCCATTCTGAACCTTGCAGCCTGTGCGTAGGATAATTGAATGTTTTCGCTGTCTCTTATGTAAGTTTCATCAGTTTTATTTTGCATTTGCATGTTATTAAGCTTGCTGTTAATGTAATGTAATTCAGGATTATGTACGGCAAATTCCTTTATTGCATCCTCGGTTATCTGATTTACGGTATCATGTGTGTAGCTGTTGTAGTGAATTTCATATTCATCCAACATGTTTTTAATTTCAGCATCTTTTTCAATGCTCTCATTAAGATTATGAATACGTCCTTCTTCTTCAAAACTTGAAGCGTCTCTCTCAATAAAAACCGAAAAGTTTACATATGCTTCACTTAACTGATTAACTTCGAATCCATATTCCGGTGTAAGTTCCTTGTTATAAATTGTATTTAGCATTATTGGTGAATCCGTTACTATAAAATCAACCTGATCATATAATCTGTCTATTCTTCTTGTCTGCTCTTTTAATATGTTAAACTGATTTTTAGCTGTTCCGTCAAGCATTTCCATGTTATTATCATAAACAAGTTCTTTTGCATATTCCTGCACGTACTCAGCTGTATATCCTGCCTTTTTTAAGGCGGAGCATACATCAAGACAGGCTACCGATTTACCTGCTCCCGGGCCACCATAAGCATTGATTACAATAGGAATCTTTTTCTGTGGTAATTCTTCAATCCAGCTTCTGTGCATTGCAACATATGATTCCATTTCACTCATAAGGTTTTTGTCTTCTGTGTATTCCTTATTAAACTCACCTTTTTCAATTAAGTAATCAGATATTTTTTCCGCATCCTTAATTGCTGCAAATAATTCATTAGGATTGTTTTCTAAAACGCCTATCCAATCCTGAACATATGCTTCATGATTTTCCATGTATTGATTTTGCTGATAATCAATACCAACTGCCTGTGCCGTAAATGCTGATGCTATTTCAGCTCTCAATTCTTCTCTTGCATATTCCGGGCTTCCAAATGCTCCTGTTAAGTCTCTGTTAAGTCTGCTTACATGACCTGTTGCATGTCCTGCTTCATGAAGTAATGTTTCCATGTAATCATATTCACTTTCAAATCTGTTGATTTCAGGAAGCACTATTTGGTCATTTGTTCCCGCATAATATGCCTTGTCTCCACCTTCCCTGAATCCTACTCCCATGTTTTTGATTAATGTGTCTCGTCTTTGCATTAATTCTGCAGTATTAAGATTGTACGTCTCTACTATATATTTAGGTATTCCTTCAATCTGCTCTGCATTAAATACAGTGTATGTATTTGACATTGGCTTAACTCTGTTTTTAAACTCTTCTGCTGTTAATTCATCCGTTAATTGTTTTGCCTCTGTTCTTGTTAATTTTCTTTTTTCTTCTGTGTCATACAAAGACCAAAACTCAATCTTTGTTCCTTTTGCCCCAGATTTAATTTTCCATCCTTTTGACTGTGCCTGTTTAAACGTACACCATCTTGGATCTTCAAAATTTCTTTCAAACTGATTATATGAAAGCCACAATGAATTAGCTCCATGATAAGCAGTGTTTGTAACTGCATTAAATGGACGTTCATTTGCGCTCCAACTTCTATGCCATGGAATGGTATCTTTTTTTAGGCAGTCTATGAAACTCTGAATCATTTCCTCACGCATTTTATTAAGCTTCATTTATACCACCTCCTCTTCGATGTCAGACCATTCATACACCACTTCTTCATCCGGTGTATCATATTCGAAGTGATCAGGAATTACAAAATCTTCACTTCCCAGTTTTTCCATGAGTTTTAAAAAATTTTCTACCTGTCTATCCATTTTTATTCCTCCTTCTGAAAAATCCTCTCTTCTCAACTTTTTCTTCTTTTACGCTGCTTAATGGAATCATCTTTTCATATATTTCAGGATTTCCAAAAGTGAAAGGGTCTTTTGCTGTGTCGGCAAAAAATGTATATTCACTCTTATCCTCCATTAGTTCAAGTAAATCTTTCTTTTCAGTATCAGAAGTAAAATTGAAAATATAGAACACATTGTTGTAAAAGTTATTTTTGATTACGTTGTATGTTTTGGAAAATTCATCGGGTTTACTTCCAACAACAAAAATTTGAATATCCTTTTCAAGAAAAGATACCTTATTAAAGTCATGGTCACTATAGACACCAAAATCATAAACAATAAAATCATAGTCTTTATTTTGAACTTCTTTTAATTTGTCTGCCTTATAGTACATGTCAACCTTCTGGTACTTAACAACTCCGTCTATATCGTCCTTGTCTACATCTGAATAGGCATCTGCAACAGCTTCAACAAATTTATGATTATTCATTTCATAATAGGCTGCTTTGTATCCCTTAAATAAAAGATATTTGACAATCTGTAATGCCTGTGTGGTTGTTCCCATGCGTTTTATGCTTCCTGCTATTCCAATTGTCTTTGTTAGTGTTTTTCTATTTTCTTCATCTTCACTTTGCTCTTCTTCAGCATTAAAGGAAATGCCTCTTTTATCTTCATATCCGAAATTCTCAAAGTAACCATTGATGCACAATTCAAGATCTTCCTTCTTGTCAGATAAATATGAACTGAATATGTAATTTTTAATCCCTTTTTCATATAATCCTGATACAAGTTCAGATTGTGGCGAGTAAGAAACTGCATATATAATTATCTTACAATTAACCGCATCCCTTATCTTTAATATCCAGTCAATAATCACTTCTGCATCATCAGCGTATTGTTCAATGTCAAATACTAAGTATTCGCATTTTTCCTTGTAGTCCATAATCTGTTTAACCTGACTGTCAATGTGTATATTGGCTTCCACATACTCACAGGCTGTATCTATCTTAGATGCCACATCCTCACAAAAAAATCCTCGCTCCCTTGTTCCTACAAAAATAATCATAACTATGCGTTCTCCTCTCGTTTCATTATTTGTCTGACTTCTTCCTGATTCAAAATATTTTTGTGCAGAAGTTCATCCGCTACTTTTCTAATATTTTCTATATTTTCTTCAACAATTTTCTGTGCTTTATTAAATAGCTCTTGTGAATTTTGACAAACCAATTCATCAAAGCCTTTTCCACATCTAACGTAACAATTGTATTTGTCAGAAAATGTTATAATCATCTGTTTTATAAGTTCTTCGGCACTTTCAAAATCTGAATCAATACTTCCCATACTTCCTAAACTACATTTTTTATAAATAATTTTTTCAGTAGCTGCTCCTGCATATTTTATAGTTATAATATTCTTTATAAACTCTTCATCCATTGCAATGATTGATTTATCTTTTAATATTGTCTTTCCACTTTCTGGTCGTTCATTCTCCATATTTATCTGAACACAACTAATATTTACTCCAAGAGATAATGCTACAACTGCATGTCCTGCTTCATGCAGGCTTATTAACCTTTTATTCCTATAATTTTCGTTATCATTTCTTTCTGAAATTCCTTTCAATATAATAGTAGATTTTCCTACCTGATTATCACTCTCCCCTGAAAACCATCTTTTTTTTGAAATTATATTAAATCCAAACATCAAAACTATATTTAAAATAAATATTTTTTTAACCAAAATTATTATTTCCGTATCTCCTTTAATTTGTTCTTTTAATTCTGGATAAAAAAATAAAAGTAAAAATGCTATTCCACATGAGTATATAAAACAATTCATTATATCCTTTAAAATAACTTTGTAATTCATTCTTTGTCCTCCTATTAATTTTTACCTATGAATATATAAACAATGTAGTTATATTTCTTGTCAAAATATGAATAATTATTTAGAACTTACTGCCTTTAATTTATTCTTTATCTTCATAGTTTTCTTCCTTCCGGTCATTAAATATCTGTTCCACCGCCACTGTTGAATTTCCGTATTTTTTCCTAGATGCTTTCATGATTTTCTCTATTTCATCTAATTTAGGAAATATCTCAATATTTTCATAATCCTCGAAGTCTTTAATAATCATTTTCCTGTGCTCCTTATTTTTATTCAATCACCCAAACAATAAGAATCCACGAAGTAATGAATATTTATTATGGACTTCACCATACTTCTTCAGAACGTCATTCCAATCCTTGCCATATTCACTAGGCGGTAACTGCCATTTAACTTCAATGTCTTTATAATCTTGTCGCATGGAGCATATTCTTTGTGCTGCACTAATTCCACCCTTATCATTATCTGTTGTAATTAAGATATTTTTAATGTTACCTATATCTAAATATGTTTTCACAGCTTCCCATTTTCCTGTTCCTCCAAGGGCAAGATAATTGTAATCCTTATATTTTCCATCAAGTAATGTCATTACACTTAAAGCATCGATTACTGATTCAGTTACTATCAATGTTTTTCTGTTATTATTAACGTAAAATCCTTTAGTGTAATCACATCCTGATAGATCCCCGGTAAATTTTTTATAAGTGTTCGTCCCTCTTCTACAGCCAAATATTACACTGTCAGGATTCTTAATATCATAACCAACAAATACACAATTTCCATGATTATCCTGATATAGCATTTTTCTATGTACCATACCCTGAACAACATTCTGTGATATTTGTCTTGTCTTTATCAGATATGCAAAAACTTTTCTCATGTTGTCATCTTTTGGGGGGAACGTAATCTCCTTTGATTTTTGCATGTCTTTTGTTGATTCTTCTGAAGCTTTTCTTTGTTTAGGTATTTCATTTCTTTCGCTTGTCACTCCAATTTCTTGTTCAAATTCCTTTAATGCTTCATATACTGACAAACCATTAAAATTAACGGCAAAATCTATGATTGAACCTTTTTCTCCTATACATTTGCCATATCCCATCTTTGAGTTTTGCCAGTATACATTTTTAACCGGATCTATCATTACGCTGTCATGCTCTTTTAATGAATAATATTTTCCTTTTCGGACGATCGTGTATCCGCTTCTGGATGCATAATTAACAATGCTTATTTCTTCTCTTATTCTTTTGAATTTCTCCTGTTTAGTCATGTAATCACCTCTTATTTGGCACTTGCATTTAGATCCTGAATTTGTTTTTTTGTCATTTCAATTCGTTGCCTTATTTCGTTAATGTCTCCGTCAAGTTCATTTATTGTTTTCTCGTTACTTGTTATATTATTTTGTGCTTCGGCTATTTTTGAGTCACTTTCCTGTTTTTGTGAATCTGTCTGATATGTTTTCTCATTATTGATTCTTTCTATTTCTTTGGCGATTTCCTTATTTTCATCACTTAATTTTTTCTGTTGAGCCTGATTATCTTTTATCTGCTTTTCATAATTTGCAATTTCAATGTTAAATCTCTTTTTCTTGTAACCTACATAATCTAACGTGTCTATCTTCTTAACTCTCGTTACATCATTCAGATTTGTGTATAATTTAAGAGTAGATGTATTTTTTCCGTTTACATCCATTCTTAATGAAATGTCAGACCAACGGTTTGGAAGTTCTTTAATTTTTACAACAATCCAGTCTTCATCTGACACCTTAACTTCTGTTTTTAACATAGTGCCTCTTAATTCAACCGCACTGAAAGAATATTTGTTATTGCCATCGTATGATTTGTTGTTTACTGTAATTTCAACTTCCATTTCATTCTGTTTTTCCGAATAATCCCATCGGTTAATTATTACTGTTCTATCATCCCATGCAACTTCCGTTCCCACCTTTGTTAAATATGATGCATCGGCGCTTGGGGGCATCCACAAAGTAGAAGTGAAAAAGAACAAATACCCTCCCAACAAAAGAAAAATAACAATTATAAAGCTGAAACTTTCCTGATTTTTTCTTAACGCTATCTTATCTATTTTCATCTTTGAACTCCTAAGCCTGTTTTGATGACCACTGTTTGGTGTTTTTGTTATAGTAAAGATAAAAATACTTTACTTCTCTATTTTTCCATTTTAAGTAATATGTAAGCATTACGTTATTTTCATTTGTCTTTAATTCAATGTCTCCGGTAAAGGCTGCATAACTTGCATCACCATAGCCGTAACCATTAACAAATGTCATTATCTCGTCTTTTAATCCCTGAGAATCATTGTCTACATATGACATTGTGTTGTCATCAGGAAGACGTACATCTATTTCATGTTCGCCTATATGTTCATCCCTATAGGGATTAACTGTTACCGTTTCATGAGTTACTTCTTCAGTAGTTGTTATGGCTATTTTAGATGTTGACTCTTCAACTGTTGTTTCTTCATTTGTTGTCTCTTCCTTCTCGTTTTCTCCTTTAGGCACTATTGCATAAATGGCTATTGCAAAAGCAATAATAATAAATATGGTTCCTATTACTTTTTTCTTATTCATATTGTTGTCTCCTTATCATCCTGGCTTCTCTGTGTATGAAAAATGCATTGTGTCTTTCTTTCCTGTCCAGTCACCACCCCAGTAAAAGCCATGAGCTTTCCATATGTTAATTACCTTTTGTGTGACGCTAAATTTATTTGTTCCGGGCTTATATCCACCGTAACCATTTGTTACATCTACATTAGTATTATAAAAACATGGATTATCGTCCCAGTTTACATCAATTGCTAGTCCGTAAGAGTGCTGCGATACTGTTCCTGTTCCGATGATGTTTTTCCAAACGTACGCACATGTTGATGATGATTTAATTCTAAATTTTGCCTTTACCATGTCTTTAAATATGGCTTTGAACTCTGCCGCTAATTTTACATGAACAGTTAAATTCATCGTTGTTTTCTTTCCCTTTTCGTTAAGAATTGGAACTTTTATTGTAGTCAGATATTTTTTCATGTCATCCTGAGAAAGTGGTGGATTTCCATTTCCCCATATGTATTTTTGTTTGTCTTCGTAACTTACTTTTGCTGCCTCTCCTGCTTTTGAAGCAAATTGTGTGTTTCCTTTATTTGCATTTGAATAATATCTAAGCACATGTTTTACGTAATACGCATCTCCATATTGATATGGTCCTAATATGGTAGCTGATGAACCGGTTCTTGGAACAGGCGTTCCATGGTTTGCATCAGCACTTCTTTTTTTCTGATAAGCCAGAGCATTTTCCTGTGTCCATTTACCCAGATTCTTTAAGTCATTTGCAGTGGTGTCTCTTCCAAAGTTACTACTGTTAATGTAATCTACATATCCACCACCGTAGTTATAAGCCTGTAATGCTGTTTTTATGTTGTCTAAATCATCAGGTGAAGACACCTTGATTTTGTCATGATCAAGATATCCGCATAACACTTTAACTCCATGTTCTATGCTTTGTTTTTTATCTATAGAGTTAGGTGCTTTGCCTAAACTCTCTGAACACTGAAAAACATCTTCTCCCTGTCCTCCTGACTCCTGCATTACTAATGCCAAAAAAAGATTTATGTATTCTTCCTTTCCGTACTTCTTAAGCTCAGCAAGTATATCAGGTCTTAGGGCTTCTACTTCTTCAGATAATGGTGATTCTTCGTAAATTTCCACCTTTTCTTCACTTTCTTCTTCTCCACCTGATAAAATTACTGTAATTCCACTTATCAATGCACTAATCATTGTTACAATTAAGTAAAATATAATAACCGGAATACAGATGTATTTGATTATCTTTCGTTTCAAGAATTACAATCCTCCCTGGAATATTCTGTTTTCTTCCTTGGTTAAATGAACCTTAAACTCAATGTTACTGTCACCTGAAATTGATAAAATACATTGTCCTATTTCAAGTTTTGGTATCTTTTGAATCTGCGTTGATGTTAGCTCGCCTTCAAAAATTTTGTGAAGGAGTTTCTGTGCATTAGAGTTTTGCCTGAAGATAAATTTATATTGTGTAAGTTCAAATATGTTTTTCAGTTTTTCAATTCCTTCATTTCCACTTCCTTCAGGTGCGTAATCGGCAATTCTTTGTGAGGCTAATCCGATTCCACCAAAATATTTTCTTGCTTCTCTTAAATAAATTGAAATAAGATCCAATGCCTGTACTTTCTTTGCGTTTAGCCATCGATGACTTTCATCTATTAATATGAGTGTTTTAACAACATCCCACATTTTAATGCTTCCATCATCCAAGCTCTTCTGCATTAACTTTCCATTTGTAACGCAATTATCCCAGCACAGTGAAATCATGTTGATGATACTTGCATCAAATACTTCCGGTTTTAATTCCTTAAGGATTGAAAGGTCAAAAGTTATAATCTGTTCATCGGTAATGTTATCAATTGTTGTGTATCCATCAAATAACTTGCCATACGTTTTTACAATGTTTCTGATTATTTTTACTATCTTGTCTCTTAATATTAAAGTTTTGACAACAACCTGTTCTTCTAACTTGCTATATTTTTTTGACTGCATTTCTTTTATGTTTTTGGTTGCTGATTTAAGGAAATCCGAAAAGGTTGGATAGCTTGTTGCAGGCAATCCTGTAAACTGTTTTTGCTTACTCCCAACCTCATTGTCAAAGCCAAACTCCTTGTATAACTCCCTTAACATTTCTTCAAATTCTACAATTTCCTCAGCTTCAACCTTTCCACCAACCAAAAGTTTATAAAAGGTACTTACCTTTGATATGTGTCGTGTAAATGATATGTTTTCGTTATCACCCGCACGTAAGATTTCCAATGGATTTAATATTCCATTAGAACCATCCATTTTGATTACTTTTCCACCAAGTGTTTTTGTAAGTAATGTAAATTCACCACTAACATCAAAAGTCCTTACAAAGTTTCCCTTAGCTGCATTATCCTTTAACTGTTTTTTCAGTAAAGTTGATTTTCCTGAACCCATTTCACCGGTAACAAGGAAATTGTAATATAATCTTGTTGAAGTCTTTGTAAATAAATCAAACAAAACATTTCCACCACATGGAGTTTTTCCTAAAAACGTTCCTGTTGGATCTAGTAGCATTGAGAAATGAAACGGATTACCATGAGCCAGTCCTGTAGCTGTAACGCTCTGCCCATATGGAAAAAACAGCTCCTGTTTTTGTCTTTTGTATGAACGATACATACTCATCCATTCATTTTTAGCTTCATTAAGATAAATTGTTGATAAAAACCCACTGTCAGTTTCCAACTTATCCATTATGTTTTTTATTCTTTTTTCCAGTGAATCAAAGCTTCTGTCAGCTACAAAAATACGGATATGTAATAACTTGATTATTTCGTTGTATGACGTTATTTCATCATACATACGTTTCATTTCCTGAAGCCTTTTATCTGCATCATAAATTTCTGCGAAGTCTTTAGCATCATTTTTTCGTCCCGCCTGTTCCTTCATTGACTTGTTCAGATTTTTCTTGACTTCCGACATGTCATCAGTAGAAACGTCAACTAATGCAACCGTTCCGTTAATGTTACATACCTTCGCTAACCAAAAGGTATCTATATCATCAGGAAATTTGTATATGTGAATACAACCTTCATATCCTGATCCGGTTGTTATATACTTAACATCCTTAAAGGTGATTCCACCTGCCGGTTGTATTTTTTCCATCAGATACATGTCTTTGAGTCTTTTCTTTTCTCGCGTAAACTTCATTGTCATTCTCCTTGATTCCCTAAAAAGCACTTGTTGTCTAATCTTTCACATATTACTATTTTTTTCTCCTTGGTAAGCTTCTGTGATAAGTTCTTTTTATCACAACCTAAAACATTAAAAATCATATTTCGGTTATTCATTAATTGTTGTTTTTTACTTCCAAAAATCATGTAATAGTATTCTCTCATCATGTCATTTTTTTCAATCCATATAAGTTCATCTAATTGTCTTTGAAGAAATTTTTTAAATACCTCATTTGATGTGTTTTTAATTTTATATCTAAGATATTCCTGTTGTACTAATGTTTTACATTGAAAATTCATTGCCACAATTTTCAAATCATCAGCATACATTTTGTATAACTTAGTAAATTTCATGATGTCATACTCAACTTCATAATCTGCTGAACTAACCAAATCTTTTGTGTTAATCTGGATTAAATCCATATAACTTTCATCATTCATGACAAAACAATTCATATCATCATCGTAATATGCCACTTCTAAAATTTCCTTAGCTGTGTTAATTATTTGAACTTTCTTATTGCTCTTTTTATCCTTTTTACTGTCCTTTTCATTTTTATTCATCTTTCTTCTCACTTTCCGGGCGTAATGATAAGTTCTTTTCACTTATATACACATTCTTATCTCTTCTAAAGAAGAGAATCATTGCCTCGTAATTTCTTCTTCTTTTGTTAGATCTGCTTTTTGACGTAAACCATAAAGCTGCAAAAACTGAAAATATGTAGAATGGAATTCTTAAAGTCTCCGAAACTGCATTACCTAGCATTCCTGATACTGCAAAATATATCAGGATAAACCAGAAATCAAAAAGATAAATGTTTCCACGAACTTTAGTCTGGCTCTTTGTTTCATCAAGTGTTATGAATTGAAACTGCATTATTTTTCACTTCCTTTACTGTCATTAAATACCTGTTTATTAAAACTATTCACACTTCCTTTTCCATTTTCACTTGGAATATCTAACTTATTATTCCGGGTACTTCCGTTTACTGAAGAACCTGTTGCACCGGTGCTTAAACTGTTGTTTATGCCTTGACTTGATGATCTTTCTTTAGCCCCATTTGTCCTTGAATCATTACTTCCAAAACTAAAGTCTTTATCAAGTACACCCTGACTATTTCCTGCAAATGTTCTTTCTGAATTATTACTGTCTAAATCAGCATCCATCTTTGAAGTATCATCCAATCCACTACCACCATTGCCTATCGGATTCATTCCGTTAAGCATGTCTTCCTTAGCTTTATCAGGATTACTACTTGCAATACTTTCATCAGTCATTTCCTTACCTGTACCATCTGCATTAATATTTTCGTTCAATGCTTCTGCACCATTACCACTTTCACTTCCTGCATCCGTAGCACTTGTAGTTTCCATTCCTTCCTGATTCTGATTCTGATTTTGATTGGATTCCTCGTTTGCATTTAAGTTGTTATTGGCATCACTATTTTCACTATTTACATTCCTCTGGTCTTCATTGTTCATTGTAGAACCACCATCTTGATTCAAGTTACTGTTGCTATCGTTTTCATCCATTCCTGTAGCTTTATTTATTGCATCTGATGAAGCTCCAAATGTACTTTCAGCAGCACTCTGCTTTCCTGCTCCTGCAACATTCTTTCCAAAACTTGCTGCATGACTTGCCACACTCTTTCCTGCTGAGAAAGCGACTTTTCCAGCCCTTGCTGCCATACTTGTTCCATACATTACACTCATTGCCTTCTGCATACCGTCAGATAATCCAACGTCTTCTCCTGTAATTTTTTGAACAATATTTGGTCCGTCAATTACTGCTAATGCTACAAAAAATAAAAATATTCCTTTTGTAAATCCGCCCCAGTTTTTCCCTGACACATATTCTGTAGCTAATAAATTCATCTTTACAGACACTATCGACAACAGAATAACAATGTAGCTATTCTTTATAGAGTCTAATATTTTTATAACTTTTTGACCGTTTGCTACATTTGGTGAATACAGGTAAGCCAGTAATTCCTGAAATACTATTTCATAGCATGTTCTCACTATCTTGTATGAAAAAAATACTAAAACTATAGCAAACGCCAGCATTTCCAATATTGCTGACCACCAGTCAAATGAATATCTGTAATAATATGTATTAAGCAAGTCAGTCCATGCCACACCGTCATAGCATTCGGACAATTCAGTTTTTGTTTTTCCGTTTTTATCGTATAAATCGGTTTTAAAGTTTTCCATTATGACCTTGCTTTCATCCTTTACATCATCCGGGAAAACTATCTCATTTACTTTTAAGGATTTCCATGTTTCCTTAGTTAAAGGTGTTTTTATGTCTGCATTTTTAACTCCGTCTGCATTTTTCTTGTTTAAATTCTCAAGTCCTGCAACCTGATCTATATACAAAAGATCATGTACATTATTACCTAACATGTCATAAACAACATTTTCCTGAGTTTCGCCAAGAATCTCATTTCGTACTTCTTTCGTTAAGAGAGAGTCCATTTGTGAAATCATCCAACTCATCGAACTTACAACCAATATTCCCACGCACAGATTTGTGACAAATTTAGGCTTTTTGTCAGAATTAAACACTAATGTTATTCCAAGCCATCCAAGGGAAACACATAAGAGAGCAACCCATACAACCTGCCATTCTTTTAAAAAATCATTTACCGGACCGTATTTCGTAAAATTTAGCATTCCGAAAGATTTATCAAAAAGACTATTTGCTGATGCAGCAAACTTAACAAAAAATGATAAAACTCCAACTCCAATAGAACGTAACCCGTTACTTACAAGGTCATTTTGTTCAAATAAGTCCTCATTTTCGTTATATATTTTTATTAACTCTTCCGTAGATTCATCTAAGTTATCCGATAGGGCATATACCTGAATCTGATTATTTATCAAAATAAAAGACGTAAGAATAACAATTCCAATTAGTCCTATCAGCATAATCCGTTTTCTTATTTTTTTATAATCAACCATACACTTCTCAACTTCCTATCTTAATTAAAGAAAGCAATGCTTCCTTTTCTTCTTCCTTAACAATTTTTGTAAAAATTAAATCAGTAGCCTCCATTACACTGATATCATCACTGATAATGCATCCTGCCTTTTTAAACGCTTCCATAATCTCTTTATAATTTGCCAAAGACTTAATATCGTGTTTATCAACATCACCCATTGTATTTTGCTGTATCCACAAAAGAGAAATCTTATAATCCCATACTCTTTTTCTAAGCTCAATGTAGGTTCTGTCCTCTTTATTAATCTCCCTTAAATCTATTGTGTCAGGATTTGGAAATGTGTCCGTAAGATATTCATATCTGTAAAGTAAACATTTTCCTGATTCTTCCGAATTAAATATTGGCATTGGTTTTACCTTGTTTCTTTTTAAGTCCTCACGTTTCATTATACGTAGTATTACACATTCTCCGGGTAACAGCTCCATTAACTGATTTTTATTAAGCAGTGGTTTTTCCTGCGTGTTTTCCATAAAATGTTTATGAGTTGATAACTTTTCGCCTGAACGCTGCATGTCAACTATTGTTTCATTACCTAAATTACCCGAAATTTCCTGAGCTGTATCACCATTATTTGTTAAAATGTATCTGTGATTTCCACAGTTTTCCTTAATGGCATCTGCTCCTTCCTGTCCGTATAATTTAGTAATCTGTGAGTAACTCTGAACTACCAGATCAAATGATATATTTCTTCCAAGACAAACTGTTATGATTGAATCCATGGCTTCAATAGGTGGCATGTTACCAAACTCATTAAGCTTAAATTTAACGTGTCTTGAGCATCTACCACTTTTAATGTCTGTTGCCTTCCTTGCAAGAACAAAATATAACTGTCTTATAAATACTGTTGCCATAAAATGTTTGGACTTATCAAAATCCGGAAGTCCCAAAAATACTGCAATAGGCTTATCACCAAATCCAATTTCTTCTAAATTAAAACTGCTTTCTGCTGTCATTCTTGCCATGCTTTCATATGTAAACACTGTCAGTTTAGAAAGCATAACTGAAAAGATTGATGACTTAGTTCTGTCTCCTGATACTTCAATTCCTGCATATTTCAATTTTGCTCTGTTAAGAGGTGGACGTTTATTAAAGTATTCGTCAAGCATTGTTAAATCAGGATTATTTTCATCAGGATGTATTCTTGCCAGTTCTGAAAATGTATTAATGATTGAATACATGTTTACTTTCTTAATATTGTCGTGTTTTAACTTATATTCTTCCTCTTTAGGAAGGTAGTTGATTTTAGGATTTAGTATTAAATCCTTGTCTTTCTTTATGGCTTCCTTATATTTCTCATAAGCTTCTTTCTTTGCCTCTTCATTTAGTTTGTCATATGCATTTCTCTTTTCCATCCACGTAACGTATCTTCTGTTATTACTTATTTCATCAAGTTTAAGACAGTCCTCTAAATGTCCCAAAATCAATGCAACAAGCAAATTTGTTGAAGCATCATTCCAAAAACTGTCATTACATGTAGCTTCTTCAGGATTAAAAATTGAAAACGCAAACGCCTGGGCAAGTAATTCCGCATTATCGTAATCACCAATAACATAAAGTTTAACTACCATGTCTAACGGATTAAATCCTGCTGAATGAAGCGGATCCATAAAATTTAGTAAATATACAATATATCCTCGATTTTCCAATGTGCTTTTTGACGACTTATAACTTTCAAGTTTTGGATCGTTTACAATTATTGAAACCTTCTCTTTTGCTCTCGAATAAATGTCTATTTCAGGATAAACAAACATTTCATCCTTACCTGAACGTGTTGTTCCAATATCCAGGTTATTAACTGGACTTCTGTCAATGTATAGCTTATCTCCCATTCGTGAAACAATTGCCCCACCACGCCCCTCAAAGGGTACATCCCTGTCGGGAATTTCATCGAACTGTTCCTTTATTTCCTCATTAGTAGTCCATCTGCTTGTTCCTTTTTGTCCAATATTAAAATACTCTTCAGACCATGCAACCTTAATTTTGTAAGCTGTATATAAATCAAAAATAATAAGTGTAATAATCAAAATAACAAAAAGGAATATGTAAAGTCCCTTGAACATGCTTATTATTTTCAAATTAGGAAATATGTTCCATATGTTTATGTATTTCCCCGGATTATCTAAATCCTTAAGAATCATAGGAAGTTTCATTATTGAATTGTAAAAAAAGTGTCCTGCAAAAAAGAAAAACAAATCAGCCACCGCAAGTAAAATAATCATTACCTTTGTCTGTGAAAGAAATCTTTCAATCTGCATTAATCTTTCCGGTTTTTTATCTAATTTATTTGCCATCTTTTTATCCTAAAATTTCTATGTTAATACTCTGCTTTTTTTCTTTATCATCAATTAAAACATCATACTTATTTTCGTTCTTGTTTATTTTCTGTAATCTTTTAAATTCTCTATATAATTCAATGTATTTATTCATGTTCATTAAATCTCCTTCGCTATTTTCTCCAAACTCTTCATTGCTTCAATGTACTTTCTGTGAGACTTATTTAACTTTCTTTCAGCCTTATCATTTAGTCTTCTGGTTCTGTTAAGCTTAAGCTCTACTTTCATTAATTTAATTTTTGATTTAACAGCTGCTAATGTATATTTGTTTAATTTCATGTTGTTCTCCATTTTCTCAACCTATATTTCAATTATCATTGACATATGGTTGTCTTTTCCATGTGATTTTATTTTTAGTTCCCCCGCAAAAGCCGGGGGAACTAAATGTTAAAATGATATCTTTCCTGAGCCCCACTTACCAATGTAAATACATCCCATTGCAATTATTGTTCCGATGATGATTCCCGGACCAAATTTCTTTGCAAAGTTGTGTGTTGCCTCACTTGGAATTGCGTACGCACAACCTACCACAAATAATCCTATTACCGGAAGCAAATATGCATACTCAACTACCGCTGCTAAAAGTGTAAGTATGTTTGATGCAAATTTATCCATTTTTTCTCCTCTCTGTCTGTTATGCCATATAGTTACTTTCTTTCGTGATAAAAATATTTTCCTGCTTTTAGCTTCATATTATGAATTTGTCCTAACCTGCATTATCTAAATAATGCTGTAACTTTTTATATGTTTTTTCTCCGTATTTTAGGCTTCAAGAAAATAATAAACAGCACACCTGCGGCAATTATAGATAAAACAATGATTCCCATTGTGAGCATAAGGGGAATCGGTTTACTTTTAATAACCTTTTCCTTATATACTGCTGTGGCAGTAATTTCATATATGTATTTTCCGCTTTTAACCTTGTTCTTTCCTTTGTATGTTGATACATAAGTTATTACTGTCTCTACATCTCCTTTTGAGCGTCCCTTGTAATTCACGCGATAATGAGGCACTTTCTTTTGTACCTCAACCCTTAATACTCTTGTGTAAACTCCATTCTTTTTCTTAGGACTGCTCTTCCAGTAGGTGTTACCTATTCTGTAACTTTTCTTATCCACGCCAATGCTTTTTAGAATTTCCTTATCATATCCCTTAAGGGGATGTGATGAATTTCCATCTATCTGATTTCCATTCCATTCGTAATAGTCTTTGGATGTGGACTTAAAAGTATAATCAATGTAACTGCTTCTCCAACTTGCTGCTTTTTCTGTCACCATATTTATCTTCGAACACAATGCAGTAGCCCCATTAGCTGTAAATGTCTGTTTATTTGGTGAATTTAAGGCTTCTTCCTTATTATCAAAAACAAGATATCCGGTAACCGTTCTTCCATTATCCTTTTTTATCTTCTTTGTTTTTGTAACAGTATTTATAAGCCTGTATTTTATTCCGTTTCTTAAAACCGTCTTATTGGGCTTGTCTTTCGTACTTATGTTTATCTTTTCAACATTTGTTTTGTATACAGGCTTTTTGTCCGTTACCTTGTAACGCACATCATCAAGTCTGTAATTTTTGCCATTCTTATTTATGGCTGTTGAAAATTCTGCTTTCTCATATGGTGTTTTCCTTGATTTATATGTTTTCTGTTTTACCATCACATCAGGATTTTTAGCCTGTGTGCTTATTCCTGATGTAACAGTAAAAACAAAAATTAAAATCATAAGAAAAAATTTACTTATCCTCGTCATTATCTTTCTCATAATTTTTTCTCATTTTAATGGAAATGCCTAATGCTGCTCCAAGTGCAATTAAGAATATTACTATCCACATCACAATACTTCCGGTTTCACCTGTCTGTGGTGAATTTCCACCTTTATCATTCCAGTTTGGTGTGTTAGGTGTTGCATCACCACTTCGCTCATTAGTTATTTTAAGTGGTTGTACCTCAGGAGTATCTTTGACTGTGTACTTGAAATCTGCTCCTTTTTTGTAACCATCCGGGGCCTTTGTTTCAGATACAACATATGTTTTGCCTGCAACAAGTTGACCTTCAATCTTTGCTTCGCCCTGACCGTTTGTCTTAACCTTTACAGTTTTACTTCCGTCTGCCTTCAAGACAAATTCCGCATTTTCAAGCTTCTTATTAGTATCCTTGTCTACCTTTAATATCTTAACTTTTGTTGTGTCATCCTTCATTCCAACCTTTTGAACCGCATTAGTATCCGTAATGTTAAATTCAACATCTTTTGCTGTTACATATCCTGCCGGTGGTTTAACCTCGATTAATGTGTATTGTCCTGTTGGAAGTTTAATCATCTTATGTGGTTTTCCATCAGATACCCATTCATCAACTGTTTTTCCTTCAGAATTAACTACCTTAAGTTTTGCACCTGAAAGATTGTTTCCATTTACATCCAATTTGTTTACTTCAACTCTTGTATAATCATCCTTCATTTCAACTCTTTGGATCTCACCTGTTTCCTTTACAGTAAACTTAACATCCTCTGACTTTACATATCCGTCTTCTGTTGGTGCTTTTGTCTCACGTAATGTATATTCACCAACTGCTAATTTTTCGATGTAATGTGAGTTATACGTTGTTGTCCATTTATCTATTACCTTTCCGGTACTGTCAATGACTTCAAGTTCGGCTCCCGGCACTAACTTTCCTGTAACCATGTCGGTTTTACTGATTTCTACTTTCGTGTAATCATCCTTCATTTCCACTTTCTGTATTTCTGCCGTATCCTTAACAGTAAACTTAACATCTTCCGCCTTTACATAGCCGTCCTTTGTTGGTGCTTTCTTTTCCTTAAGTATGTAATCACCTATTGGTAACTTTTCAATATAATATGGCTCATTTGTGGAAGTCCACTTTGCATATACCTTTCCATTCAGGTCTGTTATTTCAAGTTCAGCTCCCGGAATTAATGCGCCTGTGGTAATGTCTGTTTTTGAGATTTTTGTTTTTGTAACATCATCTATCATTTCCACTTTCTGAACCTGTTCCGTATCCTTAACCACAAACACAATATCCTTAGCTGTTACATATCCGTCTGCCGGAATTTCCTCTGTCATGTGATATTCCTGACCTACAGCCAAAGCCTTAATCATGTGCTTGTCTTTTGTTGAAGTCCATTTATCAACATAAACTTTCTTGCCATCGACTTCATACCATACACTTAAACGTGCTCCTTCAAGTTCATCCTGATTTGTTATGTCTTTTTTAGACAACTCTGTACTTGTAGGAGTGTCCTTACATTCCAGATTAATTACAACATCTCTAGTATTATCTTCATAATCAAACTGCTTGTTTGGATCATCAGGATAATAATCCTCGTCATCGTCAATTGTGAATTTAATTGGTGTCTTATTGATTAAATAACCCTTTGGTGCCACAATTTCTTCCAACTGATAATGACCAATTGGCAATACATTTGGAAGTAATACTTCGCCATTTTCATCTGTATAAAATGTATCTGTTACTTCTGACCTGATTAATTCGTGTGGTGCTCCTTCTATTTCAGGTTCATCGTAATAATCCACTGTCTGTTTAACATATTCGCCTGTATCAAGATTTTTTACCTTGAATCCTACACCTGCCTGTTTAATTACCTCTCCTGTCGCTGCATCTTTCTTAACGGCGTGAACCATTGCTTCAAATTCCTTGTCCTGAACTTCTATCTCGTATGAAGTTGTGTTATAAAGTGTATTTTCATCAATGAATATGTACTGTGGTTCAGCTGCAAGATAATTTTTAGGCGCCTTTGTCTCAACAAGAACATATCCTCCTGCTCCAAGTGCTTCAGATACAACGGCATTACCGTTTTCATCTGTTGTTATGTCATCATATACAGGTTCAAGCTTTGAATAATCAAAATCAATGTAATTTTCATTTGTAAGTTCACTGTAATCAACCTTGTTTGATACTTCTTTAGTTGCTCCTGCTGTTGACTTGTCTGTTATTTCTGTGTCTTCTCCAATGGCATTTTCAGTGGCATCATCTATGCCGTTATTATTTGAATCTTCCACTGTTTCATCACTGCCTGTTTCTTCATCAGTTACAATTTTCTGAACCTTGTATAAGGCAAATTTTGCGCCCTTAAGTCCAATTGACTCCTTACCGGTTCTGCTGACTGACACCTTATGAAGATTTAAGTCGAGCCTTGCCTCATGGTTGTTTATTACATACTCCTTTTCAAATGCATTAGAAAAAGAATCCATTGTGTAATGTGCTTCATTTGCGGGTACGTAGACTTTTGTGGTGTTCTTTGCAGGCAACCTGTAACCATCCGGTGCCTTTGTTTCAACAAGAATGTAATAATGTTCCGTTAAAACAGTTCCGTTTTCTCTCCAGGATTGCGGACCGTCAGATGTTTCAATTCTCATTAACTTTCCAAATGTTAATTTACCATCTTCACCGGTTTCACCTGCTCCTGCAAGAGTGTCATTATTTTCAGAATTTGGAACGTAACCTTCCTGATCATATTCAGCCTTTGTTACTTCCCATAGTTCAAATGCAGCACCGGAAAGAAGTTCTCCGGTCTTGTCATTTTGCTTAATAACCGTAACTTCACCTGATGACTGACTGTTATCAACTTCAATTGCTTCAGTATAATTCTGTTTATGTGCGACATCTCCTTGGTTATTTAAAATGTCTATTGAACCGTCACTATTTAAATTAAAAACAATAGTCATGTTCATGTTGTTTTTATCATAATCAGCTAAAGTATGAAGCATTCCCGACACGCCATGACCAAAGCCCCAATATCCACCGTTTGTTGCATGTCCTGAAGGTCTTTTTGTTTCTTCAATCCTATATGTTCTCCCTGTGGGTAAATCCTTTGTAGTGTATGTATTCAGTCGATTTCCATCCATATCAACATCCTGAGCTATTTTTTGCGTCTCAGCCCATTGCATGTCATACTGTGGAGTACCATTGTCTACTGTTCCATATTTATAATACTTACCATCCTTTTTATTCTTATATACAGATATTGAAAACTCAGCATCATAAATCGGTGTCTGTGTATCCGGATCAATCTTTTCTAATTTAACCGGATAATTAGTTGATGTGGTTTTCATGTTTGGAATCTTAAATGAAACACTCTGATTTTCATTTGTTGTTCCATTCCCAGATTTAATGCTAAACACCTTACTTGCCTTACTGTTTATGTAACCGTCAGGTGCTTTTGTTTCAACAATCTTAAACTTGCCAAGGTTTTTGCTTGTATAATAAAGTTTTGCCGACTTTGCATCGCCGTTTGTATTTGTAACAATAGGGTTAGTTATGTCATTATTTAAGTTGTTTACCTTTGTTACTTTAGTGTTATACTTACCTGTCTTTTGATTGTATGCATAAATTGTAAACTGTGCATTTGAAAGGTTATTGTTTGTTGCCTTATCATATTTATGCACTGATACCGTTATGCCAGGTATAATGTCCGTTAGCTGTGTCTTACAAAGGGATGCCAAAGTTCCTGCTGTTTCCAAGTAAGACGGCTTACTGCCACTCACACCTGACTTTGTAAGAGACAGTGTTGCTCCGGTTGATCCATCCTTGATTTTTCCCCAGTTAATGTCAAATGTCATTGCTTTCTTGTTTTTATTGGATGTTGTTCCCGCAACATTTTTTGTTTCCTTAATGTAATAAGATACTGTCTTATCGTATATTCCATCTTTCTTAAGAAGAACTGTATCTATTCCGTTCTTATCAAGTGTAAAAGTTCCAACCTTTGTTCCGTTTTTACTTCCTTCATGAATTTCATATTTAGTTCCGGCTAAAGATATGCCTGAACCACTCTGATCCAAGTCCTTGTTTATCTTTACCTTAACTTCCTTGTTGGAATATACCTTACCTGTAAGCATTGTCTGTGAATAGGATGCCACCCACTTAAGTAATGCAACCTTATTGTTGTAGGCTCCGTCTGCACCGTTTTTAATGTAACCATATGCCTTGTTGTATAAATTTGTTGCAGTTTTATCTGAATAGCCCATGAGACTCTTCATTGATGCAATAAATCCTGACTTAAAGCCACTGCCATCATAAGCACTCGCCGCAAAGTTGCCTTTATGATTTTTTTCTAACACAACAGTTCTCCATACAAAGAACTGTGTTGCGTATCTTACTGCATCTGTCTTGTAATCTCCTTTTGTGTCATAATAAAATGAAATTAAAGCCTTATAATATTTAATTCCATACCCTGACTGATATGTGGATGACTTATAGGCACCTGCTTTTGTTGTTTCACTTACTCCCGGTGACATACAAAAGGATGCTCTTGAATCACCTTCAGAACTCATTGTGTCTGCCTCACATACCTTTGCATTAGTTGAAGAATACAGCCCTGACAGTCTGTGATATGAGCCATGTGACAGTGTTCCGGTATGAACACCCGAAGCAGGAAAACTTCCTGCCGCTTTAACAGTTTTTTCCTGCTGATAACCTGTAACCAATGAAACCATCATTACCATTACAAGAACCGCAGCAATAATCTGTCTGACGTGTCTTTTCAATGTTTCCATCTTTTACTATTCCTCCTATTTTTTTCTTGATGTTGTTTTGTAGTTTTTCTTCTCCTTTCTTATTTTTTATATATAAAAAAAACAACCCATACTTTTATGTATGAATTGTTTTTTATAACCTGTGTTGTATTAAATTTATTCTGGTAGATTGTAAAGTTCTTTTGACGTCAAATAAGGAATATTCTCATTTTTGCATCTTATCCCATACGTCAATGTATCTACCTTATGCGATTTCATATAATCATTCGTTTTATAATTACTTTGAACATTTTTCCTGTATTTTTCAATCAAACTATCATATTGATAAAAAAATCCTGTGACTATAGAATAACTGTTTCTGCTTACATATGCATCTGTTAAATCAACTACATAATAATAGTCACCCAGTTTAATGTAGTTCCATGCATGATTCATATTCTGCCCATCAACATATAAATCTGTAGTATATACAAAATCACAATCAATTCCTATGTATCTGCAAATGAGTGCATATGTCTTTGCATATCCTGCACAAACTGTTTTCTTATCAAACAGTGTTTCATATATCCTCTGACCGTAAACATTATAATCATAGTCAATGTGCTTTACCATGTATCTGCCAATTCTGTATGCTTTCTCTTCATCAATCATATCGTCTGTAATCTTGCTCTCCTTAACGATACGTTTGACTTCATTCATTATTCTGTCATAGTCTTTTTTGCTGTACCAGTCTATAGTGCTGTAAAATGGACTTGTGATAAGTCCATAGTGCAATTCGTAACCATCATCACCTTTGTTAAACACTGTATAATCATTTAACTTGTAAACCATTCCCTTCCAGGTCTTTGACTGTTCAATCTGAGCAATTAACTTATCAATGTTATCTTCCCCCCAGTCAATTTCCGGTTTAATGTTTTCTTCACTGTCATTGTTTTTCTTGTTGTTGGTCTTTTTCTTTTTAGCTGCTTTATTTTTTACATTTATCTTACATTTGATTGTTTTAACTGTGGGAGTATAATCAAGTAAGAGGTATTTAACTGTTGCCTTTAAGGTTGTCTTTCCTTTTTTCTTACCTGTAATTCTATATTTGTTTTTCCTTAATTTCTTTACTTTAATAATTTTCTTATTATACTTTAACTTAACTTTCTTAATACTTCTGTTTTTCACACCGGAAATTTTTATTGTATAGTTCTTTCCCTTTGTAATTGATTTTGATGTTTTATTGAATGTTACCTTAGCTGAAACATTCTTTGTGTTTGCAAACATAAAAGTTACTGTTAAAAGAATCATCATAATCAATAATGTATTTTTTCTGATTTTCAATTTACTCACCTCCTCAAATTTATAACGACAGGTCATCATCCTTATAACGTTGTCTTTCTATACGATTTTGACTTTGCAGCCTTTCATATCTTTTCTCAATAATCCATGCAACTGAAGCAATTCCAAGTATAACTACAGCTATTATTATAACTTTCACTATACTTATGTAACTGTTGCCACTCTCAATGAAAAATTTGTAAACCATATATACTAAGGCATCTGTTAATCCTATTGCTGTAACAGCTTTAGGAACTGATAAATGTTTTTTCATTTAATCTCCTAAAATTATATCATTTAATCTTAATTTTGTACATTTTACTTTTCTATAATCAGCTTCAACAATTCATACTATTAAGTTGTCAATGTTCAATTAATTTTTCTACTGTTTATTCTTTGATTTCTTTCTAGGCTTTGGCGGTTTTGTAAAATTAATTTCCTTGTCATTATCTAGCAACGCATCAATAATTTGTTCCCTTGTATACTTGTTTTCTTTTTCCATGTTTTAATCCTTTCTTTTATTTAAGTGAGAATTGTGCTTTTTCGGCACTGTATCGTTTTCCTGCCCTGATCCACCCCAAGTTAAGTTCCTGTTGTAATTCAAAAGATGTAATGCCTAATGTTTCACACATTTCTTTTCTTGATACCTTTTGGTTATACATGTCTTCTAGCAATACTCTTTTGTCGTATGTAAGTTTCGCTCTGGGCATCTTTTCAGTCTCCTTTCTGCTTGTAATTTTTATTAATATTTTTTATATATAAACTTTCTTCCACATTTTCTTCAGTAAAACTCTTTAAAATTTTCTCCAACTCTTTATCAGAAAGTTTACTGAGTTTATCTAAAATGTCTTTTGATATTTTCATATATGTATTCCTTTCTCTATTTTTTTGATATAATTAATTAAAATCTATATTTAAGGAGTTTATTATGTATAAACCATTTACAAAAAGACAAACTAAAATACTTTTATTATCATTAAACACTTTAAAAATGCACCTTGATACTTTTTCAACATTAGAGGAGCAGCGTCAAGCTCCTAGCATTATTAATGCGACGATTGACTTTCTTACTATTGGTACAAAAGATAATGCAAAAGCATTAATTGGCATTTCACTTGCATCTGTATATGCTCATAATGCTTTGCTAGGACTCGAAAAAATTGATGACGAGTCTCTCGCTAAAATGAAACCTTTTAAATCTGAATATGATAGCCTCTATAAAAAATATTCACATATCTTAAAACTCAATTTATAAGATATTTTCTCATTAAAATTTGTACAGTTTTCAATAGCAATTTCATATTTAAAGGCAAAAAAAATAGTGCAAATAGCACTATTTATTAGTACTATTTGCACTTAATTATATAAGTCACGAAATTTAACAAAAAAAATACAAGAACTACGAACTGCCGACAATTTAACTGACAGTCCATAGTTTTTGTAAAAATTATATTTTATTATTTTTTAATTTTAACTTTCTTTGCTGAAGAATATGCACCATACACTTTTGTCTTTCCATTCATTGAGAATGCTCTGATTTCCATGTAATTCCTTTGTTTGCTGTATTAGAAGGATTTAATTTTCAGTTATTTTGACGAAAATCGTAATATGAATTTAGAAATTCACCCTTCTATATTAAACTAACAATTAATTATACATAAAAAAATAGAAGCATTCTGATATATTTATCTCATACCAAAATACTTCTATCTTTCATATTTCTCTTAAAATGATTTTCTAAGAATCTATATTATTTTGCTTCAATATACCCTTTTGCAACTAAAAGCTCTGCTGATAAAACAGCTCCACCTGCAGCGCCTCTAAGAGTATTATGAGATAAGCCTACAAACTTGTAGTCATATACTGTATCTTCTCTTAAACGTCCTACAGATATGCCCATACCGTTTTCAAAATTAACATCTAATGAAACCTGTGGTCTGTTATCTTCTTCTAAGTACTGAATAAACTGCTTTGGAGCACTTGGAAGTTCTAATTTCTGTGGTTCTCCACTGAAGTTTTCTAATGCTTCAATAAGCTGTTCCTTAGTAGGTTTCTTAGCGAACTTAACAAATACAGCTGCTGTATGTCCATCTAAAACAGGTACTCTGATACACTGTGTTGTAATAACAGGTGATGTAGCCTTAACGATTTCACCATTTTCAACTTTACCCCAAAGTCTAAGTGGTTCCTGTTCTGACTTTTCTTCTTCACCACCAATGAAAGGAATAATATTTCCTACCATTTCAGGCCAGTCTTTAAATGTCTTACCTGCACCTGAAATTGCCTGGTATGTTGTTGCAACAACTTCTGTTGGTTCAAATTCTTTCCAAGCTGTAAGTACAGGAGCATAACTCTGAATTGAGCAGTTAGGTTTAACTGCAACAAAACCTTTCTTTGTTCCAAGTCTCTTCTTCTGTGACTCAATTACTTCATAATGTTCTGGGTTAATTTCAGGAACAACCATAGGAACATCAGGTGTCCATCTATGTGCACTGTTATTTGAAACAACTGGTGTTTCAGTTTTTGCGTAATCTTCTTCTATTTTCTTAATTTCTTCTTTTGTCATGTCAACTGCACTGAAAACAAAATCAACAGTTTCAGCAACTGCTTCAACTTCATTTACATTGTGTACAATCATTTTCTTAACTTTTTCAGGCATTGGAACAGTCATTTTCCATCTGTCACCAACTGCTTCTTCATAAGTTTTTCCAGCAGAACGTGGACTAGCTGCTAATGTAACAACTTCAAACCATGGATGGTTATCTAATAAAGTAATAAATCTCTGTCCTACCATACCTGTTGCTCCAAGGACGCCTACTTTTAACTTTTTGTC
>OGFJ01000151.1_pt1 | contig 67067 bp, 56 predicted proteins | sample 1570861 | NCBI WGS metagenome assembly OGFJ01 (sample SAMEA2582060, study PRJEB24529) | metagenome | biome: Human gut stool | place: China | collected 2011
AACATCTTTTCAACCGCTTACGGCTCAAGCGAACCGGGGAGCGTTTCATCTTCAACAGTTTGCTTCATCTTCTCTTTCATTTCTTTCTCAATCATATCCTGATTTTTCGTTTCTTTTTTATATTATTGATTGGTGTTGGTATGTATATTTTAAATCATTATACAACATTGATTGTAGATGATTATAATTATTCTTTTAGTCTTGGGCATAGAACAACGGGCATAATGGATATACTGCAAAATCAGTACAATCATTATTTGGCTTGGGGCGGGCGTGTAGTTGTACATACTATTGCACAGTTCTTTTTAATGTTTGATAAAGTCGTTTTTGATATTGCTAATACTTTGGCTTATTTAGCTATGGTTTTAGTGGTTTATTTTCACATGGTTGGCAAATTTAAGTTTTATCCGTTTTTACTGCTTTTTATAAACTTGCTGTTCTTTTTATGTATGCCTGCTTTCGGTCAAGTATTTTTATGGGTTGTAGGCGCCTGCAATTATTTGTGGGGACCGTTTTTGGTATTTTTGTATTTAGTGCCTTACAGATTGCAGTACAGCAAAGCAACGCCAGTGATTGCCAATAAATTATTGAGCGTTATTTTTGGCTTGCTGGGTGTTATAGCAGGATGGACTAACGAAAATTTGGGCTTAACTTTAGCTTTTGTAATTTTGGTGTTTATGTATTTATATTGGCGCGAACATAAAAAGATTTATTTATGGTGCGTTTGTAGTTTAATCGGTAGTGCTATTGGCGCAGTTGCACTAATTTTAGCGCCGGGCAATTTTGTGCGTATGGGTGTAGGTCATTTTGAAATTCATGTATTCAAGAACATATTAAATATTACGAAATTGTTTCTGCAAACGAAATTTATGTTGCTGCCGTCATGTATATTTTTATCTTTACTAATATTTTGCAAGAAAGATACGGATTATAAATTGTTGTCGGTTTATGTTTTAGGTATGCTTGCTTCAATGTATGCAATGGCTGGTGCGCCGTATTTTGCAGATAGGGCTAAATTAGGAACGCTTGTTTTTGCGGTTATCGCCTGCGGAAATCTTTATACGCATTTAGAGTTTAGTTCTTTGAAATTGAGAAAACTTTTTGCTGTGCTGGTTATTTTAATGATTGGCGTTACTTATTCCGAATATAAAATTGCCAGGAGCGATATTAAGGATTACAAGCTGCGTAATGATGCCAAAGTAGAGCATGTGCTTAAAGAGAAAGCTAATGGCAATATGGATATAGTAGTTGAACCTAATTATCCTAAAACAAGATATGCTGCGCCGTATGGGTTAGAAGATATTTCTAAAGATGTTAAACATTGGACGAATACCGGTTTTGCAAGATATTACGGCGTTAAAACCGTGCGTGTAGAGTAGGTGAGCCGTTATGAAAACTATCAGCATATTGATACCTTGTTATAATGAACAGGAGAGTTTGCCTGCGCTGTATAAACGCTTAAAGGTTTTAACCGAAAGCATTAAAAATTATAAATTTGAAATTTTGTTTGTTAATGACGGCAGCAGGGATAATACTTTAAAAATAATTAAAGAACTGCGGCAGCAGGATGATAATATTAATTATGTTGATTTATCACGCAATTTTGGCAAGGAAATTGCTATGATTGCGGGTATTGACCACATTGACAGTGATGCTATGATTGTTATGGATGCCGATTTGCAGGACTCGCCGGAACTTATTAAGGAAATGCTGTACTGGTGGGAACAGGGATACAAAGATGTTTGTGCCAAACGAAAAAGCCGTGCTGGTGAAACCTGGTTTAAAAAGTGGAGCAGCCATACTTATTATAAGGTTTTGCAAAAAGTAACACGTATACCGGTGCAGCCAGATGTAGGAGATTTCCGGCTGCTTGACCGTCAGTGTATTGATGCATTGAAGCAGATGCGTGAGTCGCAGCGTTATACTAAAGGATTATTTAGTTGGATTGGTTTTGACAAAAAAGAAATTTTATTTGACCGCGATGCACGGGTGGCAGGAAAAACAAAGTGGAATTATTTTAGTTTATTTAATTTGGCGGTAGAAGGTATTACAAGTTTTACTATTTTTCCGCTCAGGCTTGCTTCAATTATAGGCATGTTAATTGCGGCACTTGCTATTATTTATATGCTGTTCATTATAATCAAGACACTTATTTACGGTGGAGATGTAGCGGGTTATCCGTCATTGATTTCGGTAATACTTTTTATTGGTGGTGTGCAGCTTGTATTTTTAGGTATTATGGGTGAATATTTAGGGCGTATTTTTAACGAAACAAAGGGGCGTCCTTTATATTTTGTGAAAGAATACAGTAAAGAGGATTAAAAAAGACTTTGCCGAAATTAACGGCAAAGTCTTTTAAGTTATCCACTGCACTTTTATTAAGTTTTTACCATTGTTTATCTGCCATGCGGGTCAAAATCCAAAAAGCTGTCGCCGCCGCAAATGGGGCAGACGGGGCTTTTAAAGAAAAAATAATAAATAGCGTAAAACAGCAGCCAGCTGCCGCCTGTAAAAAATGTCAGCAAAAGTAAAATAAAGTAGTTAACTTTCTTTTCGGGTTTTATCATGCGGTGGCAGTAGTTGCAGTATTTCAACGTAATCACCTCGTTTTATTCAGGGGTTATCCGGTTTATATTCTAACTTTATCTTACACTAAAATGGTGTAAAAATAAATGACACAGCAAAATTTTTATAATGCGATTTGATTATTAAAATAAATTTTTATTTTACTGTTTACTGCGCTTTTACAGCTTCTTTACGGCGTTTTGTTGACATTGCTTTTTAAAAATAATATAATAGATTAGTCGCATAAGAAGCTGCGGCGTTATTATTTTTTTAGCATTACCCTGCTGCCGTGAGCAGCCAGCAAGAGAGGAAGAAAGACTTTTATGATAAGAAACGATTTGCGTAATATTGCAATTATTGCCCACGTTGACCACGGCAAAACAACCCTTGTAGATGCCATGCTTAAACAGAGCGGCATTTTCAGGGCCAATGAACATGTTGAAGAACGCGTTATGGACTCTAACGCACTGGAACGTGAACGCGGCATTACTATTTTGGCAAAGAACACGGCTGTAATGCACAACGGCACTAAAATTAATATTCTCGATACCCCGGGCCATGCCGATTTCGGCGGCGAAGTAGAACGCGTGCTCACCATGGTTGACGGCGTGCTGCTGCTTGTAGATGCTTACGAAGGCCCTATGCCGCAAACCAAATATGTTCTGCGCAAAGCGCTTGAACGCAATTTGAAACCTATTGTTGTTATTAATAAAATTGACCGCCCCGACCAGCGCGTAAACGAAGTTATTGATGAAGTTCTGGATTTGTTCATTGAACTGAACGCCAACGACGACCAGCTGGAATTCCCGGTTGTTTTAACCTCTGCCCGCAACGGCATTGCCAAACTTTCCATGGAAGATGAAAGCGACAACCTGGAACCCTTGTTCCGCGTAATTTTAGAGAACATTCCCGCACCGGACGTTGACACCGAAGCTCCGCTGCAAATGCTTGTTAATACGCTTGACTACGACGATTATGTAGGCCGCATTGTTGTAGGCCGTGTTGTACGCGGTACCATTCACAACGGCGAAAACATTATGCTGATGGACAATAGCAGCAACCGCAAGGCTAAAATCGGCCGCCTGTATACCTATCAGGGCTTAAAGCGCGTTGAAGTTGACGAAGTTGCCGCAGGTGATATCGTTGCTTTAATCGGCCTTGCTGACGCTAATATCGGCGATACTATTGCCGACGCCGAAAACCCCGAAAAACTGGAAGGCATCAGCATCGACGAGCCTACTCTTTCCATGGTATTTTCCGTTAATACCAGCCCGTTTGCAGGCCGCGAGGGCGAATTTGTAACAAGCCGCCATCTGCGTGAGCGCCTGTTTAAAGAAGTTAAAACCAATGTTGCCATGAGGCTTGAAGAAACGGAAAGCCCGGATTCTTACATTGTTAAGGGCCGCGGCGAACTGCACCTTTCCATTTTAATTGAAACCATGCGCCGCGAAGGCTACGAATTACAGGTTGGCAAACCGAAGGTTATTACCCACCGCGACGAAGAAGGCAATTTGCTTGAGCCTATGGAAGCGCTGACCATTGATGTGCCGCAGGACTTTATGGGTGCCGTTATGGAAGGCCTTGGCCTGCGTAAGGCAGAGCTTCAGAACATGACCGAAATGGCAGGCTACCTGCGTATGGAATTTTTAATTCCGGCGCGCGGCCTTATCGGCTTCCGCAACCAGTTCTTAACCGATACCAAAGGCAACGGCATTATGAACCACGTGTTTGCAGGCTATGCGCCTTATAAAGGCGATATTCCGGGCCGTACCCGCGGCAGCCTTGTTGCTTTTGAAGCCGGTGAAACCACTTCTTACGGCATCAGCAACGCACAGGAACGCGGCACCATGTTTATCGTGCCGGGCGAACAGGTTTACGAAGGCCAGATTATCGGCGAAAACAGCCGTGAAGATGATATGGACGTTAACCCCTGCAAGAAAAAACACGTCAGCAACATGCGTGCTTCCGGCAGTGATGAAGCAATCCGCCTGATTCCGCCCAAAACCTTCTCTCTGGAGCAGGCACTGGAACACATTAACGATGACGAACTTGTAGAAGTAACACCCAAGAGCATCCGTATGCGCAAGAAAATCCTCGACAGGGTTGAACGCGGCAGACTGCGTGCGCGCAACAAACAATAAATTTTTGCCAAAAGCAGGATTTAAAAATTTTTTGTAGAAGTATTAACAGTACATTAGCTGAAATATGAATTTGGATGGAGGCACAGGAGATGGATTTAAAAAACACTGCTTTAAAGTTTTGGCATACAGATACTGAAGAAGTTGGCTACGGCGGGCCTTGCCTTGTAAAATCCGGGCATATGGATATTCTGGTGCGTACCCCGCGCCAGTTCAGCGATGTGCGTGAATATGCAGATGCGCTGATGAGCGGCTCCACGCTGATGATTTCTTTTGAAGCTGTGGACTGCGTAATGCGCAACCGTATTTTTGATTACCTTAACGGTGTAAGCTATATTATCGGTGCGCGCGTATCCAAAGTGCAGGACGATATGCTTTTGTATGCTCCTTCTTCCGTAGAAATAAACAAAGAAGCAGGTAAAAAATCTTCCCGCTCCTGGCTTGGCAGATAATAAATAAAACTTTTAACGCCTGACGGTTAATGCCGCCAGGCGTTTTTATGTAGGCTTGTTTTTGTAAACTTTGTAACTGTATGCGGCAGCTTTTGGCGGCTATATGCAAAAAAATTGCCGCTGTTTATGGCTGCGGCAGGTATTTTGCATAGTTTAAGCGAATAATATACTTTATAAGTTTATTTAAATTTTTGATGGGAGATGATGATATGCCGTATTTGCTTTTTACATTAATTATCAGTATTATTGTGGCGGTATTTGCAGTGCAGAACGCTGCTGACGTAACGGTTGGCTTTTTGATGTGGACGGTGCAGACCAGCCTTGTTGTGGTAATTTTGGGCGCTGCGCTTTTGGGCGCGCTGGCCATGGGCTTTTTTACGCTGATGCTGAAAGCCAAGCACTATTTGTATAACAAGAGCCTGAAATTTGAAATTGACCAGCTGAAAAAAGAAAATGCCAAATTAAAAGAAGAAAAAGAAATGCTTATGCACAGACAGCGCAATAAAGAACTGGAAAAACCTGCGGAAGAAGCTGATAGCAAAGCATGAAGAAACATAAAATATGGCAGTTTAACGAATTTAACAGGGAAGAAGCGGAAAAACTGGCGCAGCAGGCAGGTGTTTCGCCGCTGGTGGCAGGCATTTTGCTGAACCGCGGCATAAAAGATGCCAAAAGCGTGCGTGAGTTTTTGTACGGCAGCGCCGAGCCTTACCACGACCCGTTTTTAATGAAGGATATGCCCAAAGCGGCAGAACGTATCCTGCGCGGCATTGATGCCGGCGAGCGCATTACGGTTTACGGCGATTACGATGTGGACGGCATCAGCGCAAGCTCGCTTTTATATTTGTTTTTAAAAGACTGCGGAGCAGATGTTAACACTTACATACCGGAGCGCAAAAGCGAAGGCTACGGGCTGAATATTGACGCGCTGAACCATCTGGCGGAAGCCGGAACAACGCTTGTTGTAACGGTGGACTGCGGCATCAGCGCTGTAAAGGAAATTGCAGGCGCACCAAAAACGCTTGATATTGTGGTAACTGACCACCATACGCCGCCGGAGGTTTTGCCGGAGGCTTACGCGCTGGTAAATCCGCATCAGAAAGACTGCAATTACCCGTTTGAGCATCTTTCCGGCGTGGGCGTGGCCTTTAAGCTGTGCCAGGCGCTTTATAAAATGCGCTTTCCGGATGAGCCGCTGTGGGACGGCAACACCGAGTTTGTGGCTTTGGGCACGGTGGCCGATATTGTGCCGCTGTGGGGCGAAAACCGCGCGCTGGTTAAGCACGGGCTTAAAAAGATGGAAACGACGGAAAACATTGGGCTGAAGGCGCTGATAGAAAAGAGCCGCTGCCCGGTTAAGGATATAACTTCCGAAAATATAGGCTTTATACTGGCGCCGAGGCTTAACGCTGTTGGCAGGCTGGAGCACGCGCAGCTGGCGGTGGAGCTTTTAACGGCGCAGGATGAAGCGCGTGCGGCGGAAATTGCCGAAGCGCTGAACGAAGAAAACACGCTGAGGCAGAAAATAAGCCGTGAGATTTTTATGGATGCCGAAAAAATGCTGGCGCAGTATGAACACATTGATACGGCGATTGTGCTGGCAAAGGAAGGCTGGCACGCAGGCGTTATCGGCATTGTGGCGTCGCGCCTGGTAGATAAGTACCATTTGCCGGTAATACTTATAAGTATCGACGGCGAGGTTGCCAAGGGCAGCTGCCGCAGCATACCGAGCCTTGATTTGTACCGTGCCATTGATGCGTGCAGCGGGCTTCTGGTGCAGTTCGGCGGGCATCATCAGGCGGCGGGGCTGACGGTAAAAACGGCAAATATTGAGGAATTCAAGCGGCAGTTCCGCGCTGAGGTGGCGCGCACCTTAAAGCCGGAGGATTACCTGCCGGTGCTTAACGTAGACCTTTTGGTAGATAAGGATTATGTGCTTGATGTGCCGCTTTTAAACGAACTTAAGCTGCTGGAGCCATACGGCAGCAGCAACCCGGCGCCGCTGTTTGCGTTTAAGGGCGCTGCGGTGCGTTATGCCAAAATTTTCGGTGCGGAAAATACGCATCTGCGTTTTTCTGCTTTGTACGGCGGGCAGCCTTACCAGTGCCTGATGTGGGGCGGAGCGGAAAATTACCCCTGCATGTATAACGGCGCGGAGGCAGACCTGGTGTTTATGCCAAAAATTAATGTATGGCAGGATAAGGAAAACGTTAATTTGCAGGTTGTTGATTTTGCCCAGAAGCTGGCAATTTACGATTACCGGCACGAAGAAATTAACAAGCAGGCCTTTGTAAAAAAACTTTTGCAAACCGAAAGTGATATACTTATTTATGTTAACGATAAAAAAGCCTTTTTGGAAAATACGGATATAGATGCAGCGTTTGTAAGGGAATACGGCAGCAGCGAAGCGGCGCGCACCGTGGTGCTGTATGATTTGCCGGAGTGTGATGTTGCCGGATTTGCAGCCTCGTTAAAAAAAGGCAGCCTTGGTTGCAGTTTATTTATGTTGTATAATAATGTTGATTACGATAATGCGGTTGAAGCGCTGTTCAGGCGCTGCCCCAACCGCCTGCATCTGGCGGAAGCCTATAAAAAAATGGCCTGCCGCCTGAAAAAAGAAGTAATTGCTGATGAAGCCGTGCTTATTGCCGAATGCGGCATGGAGGAAATTTATTTAACGGTGTTTGAAGAACTGAATTTCATCAACCGCAGCGGCGGCAAGGTGAGCATGGCCGCCGTCAGAAAAAATAATCTGGAAAATTCTCCTGCCTTCAGGCAGGCTGAAGAAACCGGCCGTAAGATTTACAGGCAGTACCGTGCCAATATGCTTGCCTCTCCGCAGGTAATAGCGGGCGGGCACGGAAATTGATTGGGTAAGGATGTGGTTATATGCCGGAAACACATGTAATTAGCGTCGAAGAATTCTTCGAAATGATAAAAAAATATCTTAATGATAACCAGGTGGCATTTGTACATAAGGCCTATGACGTAGCTGCCAAAGCCCATGCCAATCAGCGCCGTAAATCGGGCGAGCCGTATATTATTCATCCGCTGGGCGTGGCTACGATACTGGCAGAGCTGCAAATGGACGAAACCACGCTTGCCGCAGCTTTTTTGCATGACGTTGTTGAAGATACCGAAACCACGCTTGACCAGTTGAAGGAAATGTTCGGCGTGAAGGTGGCAGACCTTGTTGACGGCGTTACCAAGCTCGGCAAAATCGAATATATCAGCAAAGAGGACCAGCAGATTGAAAACTACCGCAAAATGTTTCTGGCGATGGCCAAGGATATACGCGTTATTATGATTAAGCTGGCCGACCGCCTGCACAACATGCGCACCATGAAGTATATGCCGGTGCATAAGCAGCAGTCCATCTCGCGCGAAACAATGGAAGTTTACGCGCCGCTTGCGCACCGCCTCGGCATTTACACCATTAAGTGGGAACTTGAGGATTTGGCCTTCCGTTACATGGAGCCGGAAATTTATTATGACCTTGTGGAACAGGTTAAAGTAAAGCGCCGCGAAAGGGAAGCCATGATTCACGAGGCAATGGCGGAAATTAAAGAGCATTTGGACGAGCAGCACATTAAGTGTGAAATTCAGGGACGCCCGAAGAATTTTTACAGCATTTACAAAAAAATGCAGCGTGACCATAAAGAGCTCAGCGAAATTTACGATTTGCTTGCCATCCGCGTGCTGGTTGATACCGTTGCGGACTGCTATGGCACGCTGGGCGTTGTGCACAGCCTGTGGCGCCCGATTCCGGGGCGCGTAAAGGACTACATTGCCGTGCCGAAATCCAATATGTACCAGTCGCTGCACACCACCGTGCTGTACCATAACGGGCAGCCGCTGGAAATCCAAATCCGTACTTTTGAGATGCACCGCATTTCTGAGTTTGGTATTGCGGCGCACTGGCGTTATAAAGAAAGCGGCGGCAAGAGCAATATGCCGTCCGGCGGCGACAAGGACTTTGAAGCCAAACTTTCCTGGCTGCGCCAGCTTTTGGAATGGCACAAGGATATGAGCGATTCGCGCGACTTTGTAAATACGGTAAAAATGGACGTTTTTGCCGACGAAGTATTCGTATTTACTCCGCGCGGCGATGTTATCGACCTGCCTGTCGGCAGCGTGCCGATTGACTTTGCTTACCGTATTCATACGGACGTAGGCAACCGCTGCGTTGGTGCGAAGGTTAACGGACGCATTGTGCCGCTCGATTACAAATTAAGCAACGGCGATATCGTCGAAGTTATTACTTCCAAGCAGGCCACCGGCCCGAGCCGCGACTGGATGAACATTGTCGGTTCTTCCGATACTCGCAATAAAATCCGTTCGTGGTTCAAAAAAGAGCGCCGCGAGGAAAATATCGCCAAAGGGCGCGAGATGCTTGAAAAAGAAACCAAGCGCCTCGGCTACGATATTAAAGTGCTGCTTAAGGCAGATAAGGTTAAAACCGTGGCAGCTTCATTCCGACTGGACGGCGAGGAAGCGCTGTATGCCAGCGTGGGCTACGGCGGCGTAACGCTTAACGGCGTTATGAGCAAGCTGGTTGAGCTTTATAAAAAAGAGCAGAAGCTTACAGTTACCAAGGACCTTTCGCAGCTTTTGGCAGAACTTAAACCGCGCCGCAGCAAGGCCAAGGCCAGCCACGGCATTCTCGTTAAAGGCGAGGAGGGCATTATGGTTAAGCTGGCGCGCTGCTGCAACCCGATTCCGGGCGACCCGGTAATAGGCTATATTACGCGCGGCAGCGGTATTTCCGTACACCGCACGGACTGCCCCAATGTTTTAAGCAACAATCCGGACGAGCAGCGCCGTTTGATTGAGGTATCGTGGGATATTACTACCGATGCCGTTTATAAAGTTAACATTGTTATCAACGCTTCCGACAGGCCCGGCATGATGGCAGATATTATGCAGGTTACAAGCGAAGCCAAGCTGAACATTAACGCGCTTAACTGCCGCACCGACAAGCATAAAAACGCTTACATCACCATGGGGCTGGATATCAGCAATCTGGAGCAGCTTGATAACATTATGAATAAAATAAAACGCATGAAGGGCGTTTACAGTGTTGAACGCCAGGTTTCTTCAAGCGTGCACCACCTTCAATAAACCGCTTTACAGGAGGATTTAGATGAAAATTATCGCAATGGAGGTTGGCTATATTGCCACCAACTGTTACATTGTAGTTAACGAAGAAACGCACCACGGCGTTATTATCGACCCGGGCGGAGATGCAGGCCGCATTATGGAAGCCGTGCAGAAGGAAAACCTTACCGTTGACGCCATTTTTCTAACGCACGGCCACGGCGACCATATTATGGCGCTGGCAGAAGTTGCGGAAAAGACGGGCGCGCCGGTGTATATCAGTAAGGAAGATGCGCCGATGCTGACAGACCCTGTGGGCAGCCTTGCCGCTTATATCGGCGGGGGCGCGCTTAAAAAAGCAGCCGATAAATTTTATGCCGATGGCGATGAAGTGGAAGCAGCCGGCATTAAGTTTAAAGTGCTGGCAACACCGGGGCATACTCCCGGCGGCGTATGCCTTTTAACCGGCGGCGTTGTGTTCTGCGGCGATACAGTTTTTGCCGAATCAATCGGCAGGACGGATTTTCCCGGCGGTTCATACAAACAGCTTTTGCAGTCCATTAAAGAAAAAATTCTTCCGCTTGACGACGACGTTAAACTTTTGCCGGGCCACGGGCCTGCTACTACGGTAGGATGGGAGAGACGCAGAAATCCGTTTCTGCAGTAACAGATGATTAAAGATTTCAGTACATTACGCAACAGCACCGCTTTTAAAGTGGCTGTGGCGGCATTTATATCGTTTATATTTTACCTGTTGGGCAACTTTCTGCTGCCGATACTTTTGGCGGTGGGGCTGGCATTTTTGCTGCACCCCGTTACCAAACTGTTCGGCAAAATTACGCTCGGGCGCGGCACAATCCATCTTTCGCGCGTGGTAACAATTTTAATGGCGTTTGTGGCCTTTGGGGTTATTGTTTTCTGCGCCGTAACCTTTATTATTTTGCCGCTGTTCGGGCAGATTAACGCCCTTGTAGGCAAAATACCTGATTATACCACCAAAATGGATGCCGCAACTTTTGACTGGCTTTTGGAAGACCCTGCCAATTACCCGCGCCTGCCGCATAATATAGAAAGCCTTTTCGATTATATTACCAGCTGGCTGATGGGCTTTGTGGCAGCGGTTTTGCGCAACCTGTTAAAATCGACGCTTGACATTATTGCCAACCTTGTCGGCCTGATTGTTGTGCCTTTTCTGGCATTTTACTTTTTAAAAGACTGGCGCGACCTGCGCGCAATGCTGATTAACTTTTTCAGCTACGAAGCGCAGCCGCGTGTAGCGCATATTATTGATGAAATCGGCATAACTTTAAGCTGCTACATTCATGGGCTGGCACGTTTAAGCCTTATTGCAGGCTTTTGCATAGCCGTCGGCACAACGATTTTGGGTATTCATTATCCGCTTGTTTTTGGCCTGCTTGCCATTCTTGCGGAAATGGTGCCGGTTGTGGGTCCGCTTATCGGCGCCGTGCCTGCGGTGTTCATAGCTTATTCGCAAAGCCCGCAGTCGGCCTTTTATGTGGCGCTGTTTTATCTGGTGTTCTACCAGTTTGATGCCAATGTTTTAATGCCGCGCATTATCGGCAGAAAGATTGATTTGCATCCGGTAATTTTAATATTAAGCCTTTTAATCGGCGCCAAGCTGTACGGCATTTTGGGTATGCTGTTTGCCGTGCCTGTTGCCGCTGTGTACCGCGTTTTGTATAAAGAGCTGTGGCACAGCACTGACGAGGCACTGAAAGAAGCAACTCCCGCGCAGTTTGACGAAAGCCGCAGAAAATAAAATTACGGTCTTAACGGGCCGTATTTTTATTTTTAACCTTATTTTTACACCGCAAGCCAAAGTTTTTGCTGTTGGTGTTGAATAATGCGCCTTAATTGTGGTACAATATTTAAGTATGTAAACTTATGGATTTGCCGTAGAAGGCAGTGAGGAGGAATCAGCTTGCTTACTACTGCGCCAAGAGGCACAAAAGATATACTGCCGCAGGAAATTGAAAACTGGCGGTATGTAGAAGCCGTTATGCGCCGTATTTGCGCGCAATATGGCTATAAAGAAATAAGAACGCCGGTATTTGAGCATACCGAGTTGTTTAAACGCGGCATTGGCGATACCACCGATGTTGTTGAAAAAGAAATGTATACTTTTACCGACCGCGGCAACCGCAGCATTACACTGCGCCCGGAAAATACGGCGTCTGCCGTGCGCGCTTTCTGCGAACACAAGCTTTATGCAGAGCCTGCGCCGACAAAGCTGTATTATATCGGGCCGATGTTCCGCTACGACCGTCCGCAGGCAGGGCGTTACCGCCAGTTCCACCAGTTTGGAATTGAAGCGCTGGGCGTGGATACGCCGGCAATTGACGCCGAGGCAATTTTACTTGCCGTTACCATTTTAAAGGAACTGGGCTTAAAGGATTTGCATTTGAAAATCAATTCCGTGGGCTGCCCCAAATGCCGCCCGCAGCACAGAGCCAAATTGCAGGATTATTTCCGCCCGCATCTGGAAGAATTGTGCGACGACTGCAAATCGCGCTTTGAGCGCAACCCGCTGCGCCTTTTGGACTGCAAAGTACCGCATGACCACGAACTTGCAGCCGGTGCGCCGAGTCTTGGTGACTGCCTGTGTGAAGAATGCCGCGCGCATTTTGAAGGCGTAAAAAAACTTTTAACTGCCGCAGGCATTGATTTTGAAGTGGACAACACACTGGTGCGCGGGCTTGATTATTACACCAAAACCGCGTTTGAAATTCAGTATGTGCCGCTGGGCGCGCAGAGCGCTGTATGCGGCGGCGGACGCTATGACGGCCTTGTTAAGGAAATCGGCGGCCAGGATGTTTCCGGCATCGGCTTTGCCATGGGCATGGAACGCATCCTTCTGGCGCTTGAAAGCCAGAACCTTTTGCCGGAGCATAAAGACGGCATCGATACTTTTATCGTCTGCCCCAATCAGGATAATTTTGAACTGGCCTTTAAAACCGCTATCGCCTTAAGGCAGGCGGGGCTTAAAACCGAGTTTGACTTTATGGCGCGCAGCATGAAAGCGCAGATGAAGCAGGCCGGGCGCCTGAACGCCAAATTTGCCGTTATTTTTGGCGATGGCGAGCTGGAACGCGGTGCCGTAACCTTAAAGGATATGGCAAACAGTACACAAACAGAAATTCCTGTTGATGAAATAGTAACAATTTTACAAACAGAGGTGCAAAAGTATGAGTAATTTGAAACGCAATCATTATTGCGGCACGCTTGCCAAAGCCGATAACGAAAAAGAAGTTGTGCTTTGCGGCTGGGTTGCCAAAAGACGCGACCACGGCGGACTGATTTTTATTGACCTGCGCGACCGCAGCGGCATTGTGCAGGTAGTGGTTGACCCCGACCACGCCGGTGAAGATTTTGCCAAGGCAGAAGCTATCCGCAGCGAATATGTTATTAAAGTGCACGGCGTTGTACGCCTGCGCAGCGAAGAAACCATCAACCCCAACCTTGCTACCGGCGAAGTTGAAGTTGTAGCCAAAGAGCTGGAAGTTTTAAACAGCGCCAAAACCCCTCCGTTCTACATTCAGGACGGCATTGACGTTGACGAAAACCTGCGCCTTAAATACCGTTACCTTGACCTGCGCCGCCCGGAAATGCAGCGCAATTTAATGCTGCGCCATAAAGTTACCAAACTGATGCGCGATTATATGGACAACCATGATTTCTGCGAAATTGAAACTCCGATGCTGACCAAGAGTACTCCGGAAGGCGCACGCGACTACCTTGTACCGAGCCGCGTTAACCCCGGCAAGTTCTATGCTCTGCCGCAGTCCCCGCAGATTTTCAAACAGCTTTTAATGGTAGCCGGTATGGAACGCTACTTCCAGATTGTACGCTGCTTCCGCGATGAAGACCTGCGTGCCGACCGCCAGCCTGAATTTACCCAGCTTGATATTGAAATGAGCTTTGTTGATGCCGACGATATTATGGATATGACCGAAGGTTTAATCCGCCATGTATTCAAAGGCGCGCTTGGTGTTGAACTGCCGGAAAAATTCCAGCGCATGACCTGGGACGAAGCTATGGACAAATATGGCAGCGATAAGCCTGACCTGCGTTTCGGCATGGAACTTATCAATATGACCGAAGCCGTTAAAGGCAGCGAATTTAAAGTATTTAACGATATTATTGATAAAGGCGGCATTGTTAAAGCTATTAACGTTAAGGGCGATGCCGGTATTCCGCGCCGCGAACTGGACGGATTAGTTAATTTTGTTGCCATTTACGGTGCCAAAGGCCTTGCATGGATGCAGATTCAGCCGGACGGCAGCGTAAAATCCCCGATTGCCAAATTCTTCAGCGAAGAATACCTTGCAAATATTCTTAAAACCGCTGAAGCAGAACCGGGCGACCTGCTGCTCTTTGTTGCCGACAAGCCTTCTGTTGTTGCAGCAGCCCTTGGCGCACTGCGTATCGAAATGGCAAAACGCCGCGGCCTTATCGACGAAAACAAACTGGCCTTCACCTGGGTTGTTGACTTCCCGATGTTTGAATACAGCGAAGAAGAAAAACGCTATGTTGCAATGCACCATCCGTTCACCTCTCCGCGCGAAGAAGATATTCCTCTGCTTGCTACCGACCCCGGCAAAGTATATGCCAAAGCTTACGACATGGTACTTAACGGCACCGAAATCGGCGGCGGTTCCATCCGTATCCACAGACGCGACGTGCAGGACGCAGTATTCCATGCTATCGGCCTGAGCGAGGAACAAGCACAGGAAAAATTCGGCTTTATGATGGGCGCGTTTGAATACGGTGCTCCCCCGCACGGAGGACTTGCTTTCGGCCTCGACCGTTTGGTAATGATTATGGCAAAACGCGATTCCATCCGCGACGTAATTGCTTTCCCGAAAACTCAGAGCGCAAGCGATTTGATGTGCCAGGCTCCTAACGATGTTGAAGAAAAACAGCTGCGTGAGCTGCATATCCGCACTGTGCTTGTAAAAAAATAAGCTGATTTGCTTTAAACGTGCTGTAATTTATGGCAGTGCACAGGCAAATTAAAAAATTACAACAGCAAAACTAATAAATACCGGCTGCTTAACGGCAGCCGGTATTTTGCGTTGTAAGGCAAAACTTGCTTTTATACGCATTAAGGCGTATAATATAACAGGAGGAGGGAGCACATGAAAAGGCGCGAACTTCTTAAGCTCTTTGAAAAAGCCGGTTGGTATTTAAAACGTAATGGCGCAAGCCACGACATTTACACCGACGGCATCAACAGCGAAGCGATTCCGAGGCATCCTGATGTTAACGAGCGTTTGGCTAAAGAGCTGATTAAAAGATGGGGGCTGAAATAAGCCCCGTCTTTTGAAAATAAGGAGGGTAAACTATGAAAAACACTGCATACCCTGTTATTTTTGAAAAAGAAAAGGACGGTTATTTTGTAACCGTACCCGATTTAAACAAAAACACGCAGGGAGAAGATTTAGCTGACGCGATAGCTATGGCCCGCGATTTAATTTGTTTATGGATTGTAGATTTGGAAGATGACGGTAAAAAAATTCCTGCACCGGGAAGCGTAAAATTCAATTTGCCGGAAGGCGCATTTGTTTCTTTTGTAGATGTTGATGTTGAAGCCTACCGCAGAAAATACGGCACAAAAATTGTTAAAAAGAACTGTACCATTCCTGCGTGGCTTAACACCAAAGCAGAAGAAATGAACATTAATTTTTCGCAAACTTTACAAGAAGCCTTATTGGCAAAAATAAACGCATAAAAAGGAGAATATTATGGTAAGCTGCGCATTGCTTTATAATTTTACCGGCAAAAAAGCCGAAATGACAAAAATGGTCTGCATGATGATGAACATCCGCTTTAAAAGCGTAGGGCAGGAGGACTACCACCAGCCGCTGGGCGCATTGTTAGGCATGGAAGATGTGCCGCTGAAGGAAGCGAAAGCCGATAACGCGCCGATGGCGGAAGAAATGCTTTTGCTGCACGGCTTTGGCGCGGACAAGCTGCAAAAGTTTTTAACGGCTTTACAGCGCGTGGGCGTGGGGCGCATTGATTTAAAAGCCATGCTTACGGAAAACAACCGTACCTGGAGCGGGCTTGATTTATACGAAGAGCTGTGCCAGGAGCGCGATTATTTTAAACAAAAGGAAGAAGAAAAACGCAGGCAGCAGACCGAAGATAAAAAATAACAGCGTAAAAAGCAAAAATCCCTGAAGTTCCAACGAATTTCAGGGATTTAGTATATTTATAAAGAGTACTAATAAATTTTACACGCCGGTGCCGTCAAATTTGGGGATAAAATCCTCGCAGGCAGAATCATCCTCCTGCACAAAGCCGTCCTCAATGCCGCTGTCGAACAGGTACTGCTCAACTTCCATATATTCTTCTTCCGTTACGCGGCGGTTAATTTCGGGGTAATCGGCGGCGCGCCCGCAGGGAATGTACTGGTGCATTAAGCTGAACATTACTTCGCCGGGCTTAAAGGTTTTGGCAACCCAGTCGATAACGCCTTTGGTGTTTTCAATCATGCCGGGCATTAACAAATGGCGGATGATGACGCCGCTCTGCATAATGCCGTTACCGTCAAGCTTGTAGGAGCCAACCTGCTTGTACATTTCTTTAATGGCGTCCGTGGCAATGCGGAAGTAGCTGGGCGCGTTGCTGTATTTAATGGCGGCAAGGTCGTCGCTGTATTTTAAATCGGGCAGCCAGATTTGTACTTTGCCTTTTAACTTGCGCAGGGTGTCCAGCGTTTCAAAGCCACTGGTGTTGTACACAACCGGCACGGGCAGCGGTTCTTTAAGGCTTTCCAGCACGGCGTGGGTAAAATGGGTGGGCGTAACAAGGTTAATGTTGTTTGCGCCCTGGGCGATAAGTTCAAAATAAATTTCGCGCAGGTGTTCCACGGTGATTTCTTTGCCTTTGTTCATGCTGCTGATTTCGTAGTTCTGGCAGAATACGCAGTGCAGGTTGCAGCCGCTGAAAAACACGGTGCCGCTGCCTTTTTCGCCGCTGATGCAGGGTTCTTCCCAAAAGTGCAGGGCGGCGCGGGCAACAATGGGCTTAATGCCGCAGTGGCACGAGCCGAAAATTCCTTCCGCGTGCATATCGGCAGGGCGGTCAACACCGCAGCGGTGCGGGCAAACATAACATTCCATTTATAACACTTCCTTATGCTTGTTTGTTATATTGTACCACATAACGGCGCGCAGCTGTACCCATATCAGTGTAAACCTTAAACTGCTTGCCGTTTAACAAAGAGTTACTTCTGTAATATCGCCACGGGGCGTGTTGCACCGGAAAAACTCATTACCCACTGCTACCACGGCATGGAGCATATAATTGACGCCATGAATTTGTTTTTGAACCACGACCGCAGCCTGATTAAGCCTGTTATTTATAATGATTGAGCGGCGGTATTAAAATACAAACTGATTGCAGGATTATAAAAACTGAATTTTAACAAATTATGTTATAAAAAAGTAAGTAAAAAACGATTTTCATCGGTTCGTTTATTTGCAAAGATAAAGTACGGTGCAGTAAAAGCGGCGACATTGCCAAAATAGGCAGTAATAAATATCAAAAGGCACTTGCGGCAATAGCCGAGGACTGTTTGAGCGCAGCGAGTTCCGCAGGCGCAGCAAGTGGCAAACTTATTTGATAAACTGCCGTTAAATTTTTGTAGGAGCGGTTTTATTGTACCGTGCTTTGTCGATTTACAAATTGCAGCGGCTATAATTTGACAAACTACCACTGCAACTATATAATTTAAATATAAAGGCCATATAACTGACGGAAGTGGGTTAACCACATGGAGTATGGCCGGATTGAAGCCGACCGTCTGGGCAAACATAGTCCGGAAGTGCCGGCATTTTTAATTTACAGGGAGGAATTAACGTGAAGGAACTGCAATTAAAGTATGGCTGCAACCCTAACCAGAAAAAGGCACGTATTTTTATGAAAGACGGCGAACTTCCTATTGAAGTGTTAAACGGCCGTCCCGGATATATTAACTTTTTGGATGCATTTAACAGCTGGCAGCTTGTAAAAGAACTGAAGGAGGCAACAGGGCTTCCCGCAGCGGCTTCCTTTAAACATGTAAGCCCCGCAGGCGCAGCAGTAGGCCTGCCTTTAAGCGATACCCTGAAAAAGATTTATTATGTTGACGACCTTGAACTCAGCCCGCTGGCAAACGCTTATGCCCGTGCGCGCGGTGCGGACAGAATGTCGAGCTACGGCGATTTTGTAGCACTCAGCGATGTTTGCGACGTGCAGACCGCCAAAATGCTGGCGCGCGAGGTTTCTGACGGCGTTATCGCTCCCGGCTACACCGACGAAGCACTGGAAGTTTTAAAAACCAAACGCAAAGGCACTTATAACATTATTAAAATTGACCCCGATTACAAACCTGCACTGACCGAAACCAAAGAGGTGTTTGGCATTACTTTCGAGCAGGACCGCAACGAAGCCAAAATTACGGCAGAGCTGCTTGAAAACCGCCCGACCAAAAATAAGGAAATTCCCGAAAATGCCCAGCGCGACCTTTTAATTGCGCTTATTACCTTAAAATACACGCAGTCTAATTCCGTATGCTACGTTAAAGACGGCCAGGCAATCGGCATCGGCGCAGGCCAGCAGTCCCGCGTACACTGCACGCGCCTTGCAGGCAACAAAGCCGATATCTGGTGGCTGCGTCAGAATCCGAAAGTTCTGGCACTGCCGTTTAAAGAAAACATCCGCCGCCCGGACCGCGACAACACCATTGACGTGTATATTTCCGACGATTACGAGGATGTACTGGCAGACGGCGTATGGGAAAACTTCTTTACCGAAAAGCCGGAGCCTTTAACCCGCGAGGAGAAAAAAGCATGGATTGCGCAGCTTAAAGGCGTATCGCTCGGCAGCGACGCATTCTTCCCGTTTGGCGACAATATCGAACGCGCACAACGCAGCGGCGTTGAATATATCGCTCAGGCAGGCGGCAGCATCCGTGACGATAATGTTATTGAAACCTGCGATAAATACGGCATTGCCATGGCGTTTACCGGTCTCAGGCTGTTCCATCATTAATTTAAAGTTCAGCAAAAATTTAGATAACTTTGTTAAAAGTTGTTGAGCAAAAGCCGATTTTGTGGTACAATACTGAAAGTGTAATGTCAAAAAAAGCCACAGCTTTTAACATAAGGAGGACAAAATGGAATTTGCATTAACCGAAGAACAACTTGAACTGCAGGAAATGGTAAGGGAGTTTGTTGCCAAAGAAATTACCCCTTACGCTGCTGAAATGGACAGAGAAAACCATGCCAGAGAAGGACTGATGGAAAAAGCTGCCGATATGGGGCTTTTGAACGTAGTTGTTCCTGAAGAATATGGCGGAATGGGCCTTGACAGCGTTACTGTTGCCGTTATTTACGAAGAACTCGGCAAAGGCTGCGCAGGCGTTGCTACTTCTATCGCTGCAAATTCTCTTGCGTCCTATCCGATTCTGCTTGCAGGCACGGAAGAACAGAAAAAAGCTCACTGCGACCTTTTGAACGAAGGCAAACTTGCAGCTTTTGCTCTTACCGAACCGGGCGCAGGCTCTGATGCAGGTGCGGTTTCCACTTCCGCAGTTAAAGACAAAGAAGCAGGCACCTACACCCTTAACGGCGCCAAAGCATTTATTACCAACGGCGGCATTGCCGATACTTACCTGGTATTTGCCAATACCCGCAAAACCGGCGGCATCCGCGGCTTAACCGCGTTTATCGTACCGAAAGGCACTCCGGGCTTTTCCGTTGGCAAAAAAGAAGACAAAATGGGCATCCGCCCGTCCAATACCTGCGAACTGATTCTGCAGGATGTTGTAATTCCCGAAGCTAACCGCGTAGGCCGCGAAGGCGAAGGCTTCCGCATTGCCATGAACACTCTTGACAATGCACGACCGTTTGTTGGTGCTGTTTCCGTAGGTTTGGCACAGGCTGCACTTGACTGCGCAGTTAAATATGCCAAAGAACGCAAACAATTCGGCCAGCCGATTGCTTCCTTCCAGATGATTCAGAACATGATTGCCGATATGGCAATGCGCATTGAAGCTGCCCGCATGCTGGTTTACAAAGCCTGCTGGATGCGTGACCAGGGCATGGAATTCAGCAAGGAAGCTGCTATGGCAAAATGCTATGCAGCCGATACTGCTATGGAAGTAACCACCAACGCTGTACAGATTATGGGCGGTTACGGTTACAGCCGTGAATATCCGGTAGAAAAAATGATGCGCGACGCAAAAATTATGCAGATTTACGAAGGCACCAACCAGATTCAGCGCCTCGTTATCGCAAACAAAATTATATTCTGATTTTAAGCATACTGCCCGCTGCCGCTATGACAGCGGGCTTTTGTAATTTATGGCTGATTGAAAATTATTTAAGAGTAGTTTATAATAAGCATATAGCTTTATGTATAAATAAACAGTAAAGGTGAAACTATGTGGCTTTTTGTGCTGCCGCTTGCGGTAGTTATTTTAGACCAGTTTTCCAAATATATCGTAGTGGAAAACATGGCTCTGGGAGAAAGCATTCCCATTATTGAAGAAGTTTTTCATTTAACGTATATTTTAAACCCTGGTGCGGCATTTGGAATGTTCGCCCATAACCGTCTGTTTTTTATTGCTATTGCCGTTATCGTAATCGGCATCATTATTTGGGTGCGCAGGGAAATTTTAGCGTCGCCGTGGGAAGTTAAAGCCGGCTGCGGCCTGTTTTTGGGCGGAGCAATAGGCAATTTAATTGACAGGGCGCGGCAGGGGTTGGTAATTGATTTTTTCGATTTCCGCATCTGGCCGGTGTTTAACATAGCAGATATTGCAATTTGTATTGGAGTTGGACTGATAATATGGAATTTACTGAAGACGGAATTGAAGCGGGATTAGAAACCGTAACGGCAGAAGCGGAGGACGCCGGTACAAGGGCTGACGTGTTTCTGGCGGCAAAACTCGGCGTTTCGCGCAGCAATATGCAGAAGCTTTTGGAGGATGGGCGCGTAAAACGCGGCGAAAAAATTATAAAAGCCAATTACAAAGTACGCGCCGGTGAAATGTTTGTGGTGGATATTCCCGAACCGGAGCCGATTGAAGCCGTACCGGAAAACATTCCGCTGGATATAATTTACGAAGATGACGATGTGGTAGTGCTTAACAAAGCGCGCGGCATGGTGGTGCATCCTGCGCCGGGCAACTATACCGGCACGCTGGTAAACGCACTGCTTTACCATTGCAGCAATCTTTCTGGCATTAACAGCGCTATCCGCCCGGGCATTGTACACCGTTTGGATAAGGATACCAGCGGCATTATGATTGTTGCCAAAAATGACGCGGCGCATATTTCGCTTTCGCAGCAGATACAGAGCAAAACCGCTGTGCGCACTTATCTTGCCGTGGTGCGCGGCAATATTAAAACCGACAGCGGCACGATAGAAACGCAGATTGCCCGCGATAAAACTGACCGCAAAAAAATGGCTGTGGTTAAAGAGGGCGGGCGCGATGCCATTACCGATTACGAAGTGCTGGAGCGCTTCGGCAAGTATACGCTTGTGCGCTGCAAGCTGCGTACAGGCCGCACGCACCAAATCCGCGTGCATATGGAATATCTGGGCTATCCGCTTGTGGGCGACCCCAAGTATTCGCCCATGAAAACGCCGTTTGGCATAAAAGGGCAGGCACTGCATTCGCACACGCTGGAATTTACGCACCCGCGCACCGGCGAACGCATGAAGTTTGAAGCGCCGCTGCCTGAGGATATGCATAAAATAATTACCCGTTTACATAACGGTCAATTTTAAATTTGGGGTGAAAACAATGAGCAATATTGTTAAGAAAAACGTTATTATGGACAGCGAAGCCATCAGAAGGGCGCTTGTCCGCATTGCGCACGAAATTATCGAGAAAAACAAAGGCGTTGAGGACGTTGTTATCGTCGGCATCCGCACACGCGGCGTACCTTTGGCGCAGCGCATTGCCGCTGAAATTAACGCTATTGAAAACTGCGAAATGACGGTAGGCATGCTTGACATTACCCTGTACCGTGATGACCTTTCCACGCTTGGTTACAACCCTGTGGTGCATGGCACCGATATTAACTTTGACTTAAGCGGCAAGCATGTTGTGCTGGTGGATGATGTTTTATATACCGGCCGTACAATCCGCGCTGCCCTTGACGCCGTTATCGACATGGGCAGGCCTAAAACAATTCAGCTTGCCGTGCTGGTAGACCGCGGCCATAAAGAGCTGCCCATCCGTGCGGATTACGTTGGCAAAAACGTGCCTACTTCGCAGAAGGAAACCATTGAAGTTGTGCTTAACGAGATTGACGGCACCGATGAAGTTTACATTGGTGAACGCGTAGAATAAAGGCAGTTAGTTACAGAGGAGGGGTAACTATGGCTAAAACACCGTTTGAACTTCGCAATGAAGTACTGGCACAGCGCGTTGTAAAAAATTTGCAGCGCCGTGCTTTTGACGCCTGCTACTGTGCAACGAAGGAAGAAGCACTGGAAAAGGCTTTAAGCCTGATTGACAAAAAGCAGTGCGTATCCTGGGGCGGCAGTATGACTTTGGAAGAAATGGGCCTTTTGGAAACCTTGCGCACGCAGGGCTACAACATTATTGACCGCGATACCGCAAAAAGCCAGGAAGAACGCCTGGAGCTTCTGCGCAAGGCGCTTGCCTGCGATACCTATTTTATGAGCACCAACGCCATGAGCGAGGACGGCGTGATGGTAAATATCGACGGCACCGGCAACCGCGTGGCGGCAATGGTATTCGGCCCTAAAAGTGTAGTTGTTATTGCCGGCATCAACAAAGTGGTAAAAAGCTATGAGGACGCCGTGGCACGCGCACGCAACCTGGCAGCGCCGGTTAATGTACAGCGCTTTGCCAATTTTAACCCGCCGTGCAAAAATAACGGGCACTGCTTTAACTGCACCGCGCCCGACAGTATATGCAATTTTATTTTAACCACCCGCAAAGGCAGCACCATGAACGCTCCTGCGCCGCGCATTAAAGTAATTCTTGTCGGCGAAAGCCTTGGTTATTGATAAAAACTGCATAAGGCAATTATAAAATCCCTGCATGAAAGTGCGGGGATTTTTTTGAAAAAAATTAAAAAATTTTGTAAAAAAAGGCTTGCATTTTTGATAAAGCTGTATTATAATAACTCTTGTGTTCAGGAGAGCTGAGCACAAGGTAACTCCGGGATAGTGTAATGGTAGCACAAATGACTCTGGATCATTTTGTCTGGGTTCGAGTCCTAGTCCCGGAGCCATTTTTTTACGGCGCTATGGTCAAGAGGCTAAGACGTCGCCCTCTCAAGGCGAAATCACGGGTTCGATTCCCGTTAGCGCTACCAAATGGCTGACAATTTTTTTACGATAAATAAGCTCTGATATTTAAGTATCAGGGCTTTTGTTATTTTTAGGCAAAAGTAAAAGCAGTGCCGCAATAAACGGTACTGCTTTTAAAGTTTATGCTTGTTTAAGTTAATGTATTTTTAATTTTGCGGTATTATATTTTATTTATTCCAGTTCCTTTAAAATATCGGGGAATGGCTGAAGCGTGCGGCGCAGAATGCCGTTAATATAGGCAATGGCAATGCCGTAGTTGGTAATGGGCACGCCCTGATTTTTGGCGCAGCTTATGCGGTGCTGCATTTCTTTTTCGTTAAGCATGCAGGCGCCGCAGTGAATAATCATTTTGTACTTGGTTAAGTCTTCGGCAAAGGCGGTGCCGCTTGTCCATTCAAAGTCAGGTTCCGCACCGGTAAATTTCCTGATCCACGCCGGCAGTTTTACGGTGCCGATATCGTCGCACTGGCGGTGGTGCGTGCAGCCTTCGCTGATTAAAATGCGGTCGCCGTCTTTAATATGCTTCAGCATGTTTACGCCGCGCACTGCTTCTTTTAAGTCGCCTTTGTAGCGTGCAAATAAAATGGAAAATGATGTCAGTAAAACATCATTTGGCACCGTTTTGGCAACAAAGCCGAAAACCTGGCTGTCGGTAATGATGATTTTCGGTTTTTCTTTCAAGGCAGCAAGGCAGCTATCGAGCTGTTTGTCCTGCGTTACAAAAGCCGTTGCCCCTGCGTCCAAAAGCCCGCGTATAACCTGCTGCTGCGGCAGTATAAGCCTGCCTTTTGGTGCGGCGCTGTCTACCGGCACAACCAGTACGGCGGTATCGCCGGGGTTTACCAGGTCGCCTACAAGCTGCTGCGTACTTTTTTTATCCGGCACAAGGGCGGCAAGGGCAGTGCGCAGTTCCGCAATATTTCTGCCGCTGACGGAACTTACGGCCATACATTTTACGCCGAGGATTTTTTCGTAATTTGTCAGGTCTGCTGCGGCTTCCGCTTTGGTAAAAACGGCTATAACCGGCAGCTTTTTTTCTTTAATGCGCGCAAGCAGCGCCGTATCTTCCTTATCAGGCCCAAGCGTGCTGTCGATAACGAGAATGGCAATATCGGTTTTGTTAAGTACCTGTACTGCTTTTTGTACACGCTGAGCGCCGAGCTCGCCTTCGTCGTCAATACCCGGGGTATCAATAATCATAACGGGGCCAAGCGGCAGAATTTCCATGGCCTTGTAAACGGGGTCGGTAGTAGTGCCTTTGGTGTCGGATACTATGGCGAGGTTTTGCCCTGTAATGGCGTTAATAAGGCTTGATTTGCCGGCATTGCGTTTGCCGAAAATGCCTATGTGGATGCGTTCCGAGGATGGGGTAGCGTTTAAATCCATAATAAAAGCCTTCTTTCTTATAAAAAAAGCACTGCATAGCGCAGTGCTTTGGTGTTAATCAACAAGTTCCAGACGCGGATTCGGCAAATGCCTGCGTCCCTGTTTGGCACATTCTTTGCCGTCTACCATAACGATGTCGGCGGTAAAGTTAATGTTGCCGTCAAACAGGCTGCTGCCAACCGCATAAGTGTCAACCGGTACGCCGGCTGCTTCAAATTCGCGGATGCGTGCCGGGTTAAAGCCGCCGGAAACGATAATTTTTACATAATCAAAGCCTTCGGCGTCAAGCGCGCGGCGCACGTTCCATACCAGCTCCTTGCATACGCCGGTGGGGTTAAACATGCCAAGCTGGCCAAGCAGGCTTTTATCTACCATTGTTCCGCTTGTATCAAGGCGTACGCCTGCAAGGTTTCTGCCAAGTTTGCGGGCAACGGCAAGGGCGGTGTTTACGCAGTCGTTGTCAAAATCAACCAGTGCAATGCGGGCAATTTTCGGGTCAACATATTTGTCAAAAGCTTCGGTTGCGGTAACGGTATTGCCGTTGTACGAAGCAATTAAAGCGTGGGGAATTGTACCCAGACCTTTGCCGCCGCTGGCAAGAGCGTTGGCGTCGGTGGAAAAGCCTTTAATGCCGCCGATTTTTGCTGCATAGCCGTCGCATTCCTGGGTCTGCCAGGTATCGTAGCGCGCGGGGAAGAACAGCACCGGTTTGCCGTTTGCAGCTTCTACCGTGCGGCGCACGTTGGTGGCAATGCGGCTCTGGCGTGCCAGAATGCCGAGGTAAACAGTTTCCAGATGGGCAAAGTCGGCAAGGTCACCTTCAATGGTCATCAGTGTTTCCCAGGGCTTAACCTCGTCGCCGTCATGCAGGGCATGGATGGTGATGTTTTCGGGATTGTGGGCGCAGGTTTTAATCAGCGCTATAGTTTCGTCAATGCCGCATACAACGACATTTTCTCGGGTAAACACCTGCATCATAACGCGCGGGTGATGATTGTCGCCGTTTAAAATTTCTTCGGTACGCAGAAAATAGGCGTCCGAATAATAACCGGATTTAATTTTTTCAACGGGAAAATGAAAATGTTCAACAGGTAAACGTTTTTGCATAATAGCCTCCATTTAAAATTACAAATATAAAATTATGGTTAATTTCTTTACTAATTGTTATTTATGATATATGATTTTGATAACAGGTTCAAGTTTTTTTACAAAATTTTTTCAAGAGGTTCGTTAAATGGCTGCATCAGCATGCAAATATACAATACTCCTGCTTTCGGCTCCGCTTGGCAGCGGCCATAAAATGGCGGCCGAAGCGCTGGAGGAGGCGTTTAAAAAACACGGCAACGTTAAAGTGGTCAACGGCAGTGCTTTCGATTTCTTCCCGAAGTGGCTGGGCAACATTATTTTGGACGGCTACATCGGCATTTTAAAGCACATTCCAAAGCTGTACGATATAGCGTACCACTGGAGCAACACCGGCAATAATTCTTTCTGGCTGCGCGATTTTTTAAACCTGCTGCTTTCTTATCTGGCGCAGGGGTTCATAAAAAAAACTTCACCGGATGCGGTAATAGTAACGCACCCTACGCCGGCGGGGGTTATGGCGCAGTATAAAAAACGCTGTGCGCCCGGGCTTTGGCTTGGTGCGGTAATAACCGATTTTAACTTTCACCATTGGTGGATTTACAAAGGGCTGGACGTTTATTTTACGGCGGCCGAATCCATCCAGCCGCCGCCGGAACTCGGCATACCTGCCGTTGTAACGGGCATACCTGTGCGCAGTGCCTTCAGCGCGCCTTTTGAGCGCGAAAAGTGGCGCAGCAGGCTCGGCTATGCTGCCGATGATACCTTGTGCCTTGTAATGGGCGGGGGCGACGGGCTTTTGCCGATGCCGGAGCTTTTGCGCGCGCTTACGGAATGCCGCGATATTAAAGGCTTAAAAATAGCTGCCGTAACGGGGCATAACAGGAACTTAGCCGAAAAGCTGAAAAAAATGGCACTGCCCGGCGTAATGGTGCTTGATTTTATAGCGGAACTGCCCCAGCTTCTGCGCAGCGCAGATATTGTAATAAGCAAGGCCGGCGGACTTACCGCGGCAGAAACCCTTGCTATCGGCACCGAATTTATTTTATATGACCCATTGCCGGGGCAGGAGGTGCGCAACGCCGGTTACCTGTGCGAAAAATGCGAAGCAAAAATTGCTGCAACGCCGCAGGAGGTTTGCGGCTTTGTAAAAAAATATGCGGAGCTTGGCACGGAAGAAAAAAACAGCCTGCGGCGCAGGCGCAGGGCGGCTTACGGCAAACCCTACGCGGCAGACGCAGTGGCAGATTTTGTACTGAAAACGCTTGACGGGCTTGACCATAACTGATTTAGCAATTATAATGAAGTGAATTTGCGGATACAATACAGTATGGAGTGTGCTGATTGGATAAATACTATTTTGCCGCGCTGTTTGCAGCCTTTGGCTCGCGCAGCGCAGAAATTGCAGAAGCGGCGGCAAAGTTTAAAAGCACTGCCGAAGCATATATGGCTCCGCCGGAAGCATGGGCGGAAGCCGGAATTGATGAAAAAACAGTTAATAAATTTATTGCCAGAAGGGATTTTAATTATCCCGCCTGGCTGAAAGATTTTTGTTTGAATAACGGCGTAACAATTTTAACGCCGGAAGATGATGCGTACCCTTACAGCTTAAAGCAAATCGCATCGCCCCCGCAGGTGCTGTACGTTAAGGGCAGCTTGCCCGATTTACGCGGCAGTATCGGCATTGTCGGTTCGCGCGAGGCTTCGGGCTACGGCCTTAAGGCTGCCGATGCCTTTGCGGCAGACCTTGCCGCGGCAGGCGTTGTTATTGTAAGCGGCGGCGCAAAAGGCATAGACACGGCTGCGCACAGGGGCGCACTGGCGGCAGGCGGCATAACCGTTGCCGTTTTGGGCTGCGGCATTGATATTGCCTACCCGGCAGCCAATAAAAATTTATTTGCACAAATTTGTGAGCGCGGCGCGCTTGTTACGGAATACCCTCCCGGAACACCGCCTGCTGCGTATAATTTTCCGGATCGCAACCGCATAATTAACGGCATGACGCACGGCATACTCGTGGCGGAAGCCGCTAAAAAAAGCGGCGCCATGATTACCGCCGAATATGCGCTTGAAGAAGGGCATGAAGTTTACTGCGTGCCCGGCAGCATTTTTCTGCCAACGAGCATTGGCTGCCACAGCCTTATAAAAAGCGGTGCGCAGCTTGTAGACAGGCCGGAGGACATACTTGAAAGCCTCAAACTGGCAAGCTTTCCTCAGCAGCCGGCGTTGTTCGGCAGCGATAACGGGGAAGATGAACTTGATGATAACGCAAAAGCGGTTTTAAAAATTTTAAGCTTTGAACCGCTTTCGCTTGAAGAAATACTTGAAAAAAGCGGCCTTGGGCTGGCGGAAGCCGGCATGGGGCTTTTGGATTTGGAGATGCGCGGCAAGGTGGCGCAAACCGCCGCCCGCAGTTATTACCTGCTTTAGGAGGACGTTTAATGGCTAAAAACCTGGTTATTGTGGAATCTCCCGCCAAATCAAAAACAATAGAAAAATTTCTGGGGCGCAATTATACTGTGCGCGCTTCCATGGGGCACCTGCGCGATTTGCCGAAAAGCATTTTCGGCGTGGATGTTGAAAACGGATTTCAGCCCAAGTACATCAATATCCGCGGCAAGGGCGAACTGATTAAGGAATTGAAAACAGCAGCCAAAAAGGCTGATAAAGTTTATATCGCAACTGACCCTGACCGCGAAGGCGAAGCTATTGGCTGGCATCTGGCATATATTTTGGGGCTTGACCCTGAAAGCAGCTGCCGCATTGAGTTTCATGAAATTACGCCGGGCGCGGTAAAAGAGGCATTGAAGCACCCGCGCAAGATTGACCTTGACATGGTTGACGCCCAGCAGACGCGCCGCATTATCGACCGCATCGTGGGCTACCAGTTAAGCCCGCTTTTGTGGCGCAAAATACGCAAAGGGCTCAGCGCCGGGCGCGTGCAGACCGTAGCCGTAAAAATTATCTGCGACAGGGAAAAGGAAATTGCCAACTTTGTGCCGCAGGAATACTGGACTATTACGGCACGCCTGCGCGAGAATGACAAAGCGCCTGTTTTTGATGCTGATGTTATTAAATTTAACGGCAAGAAGCTTGAAATAAATAATGCGGAAGAAGCTGCCAAAACGGAAGCAGCGCTGAAAGAAGCCGCCTACGTTGTTGAAAAGGCAGACAAAAAAGAACGCAAGCGCAACCCGCTGCCGCCGTACACTACCAGTAGCCTGCAGCAGGATGCCGTTAAAAAACTGAACTTTTCTACCAAAAAAACCATGCTGCTGGCGCAGCAGCTTTATGAAGGCGTAAATGTCGGCAAGGGCGGAGCCGTCGGCCTTATTACGTATATGAGAACCGACTCCGTGCGCCTTTCGGATGTGGCTACGGCCGAGCTGCGCAGCTTTATAGGCAGCACCTACGGTGCGGAATATGTACCGGCAGGCGTTAATGTTTACAGCAGCAAAAAGAACGCGCAGGACGCGCATGAAGCCATCCGCCCGACATCTGTGGAACGTACGCCGGAAGCGGTGGCGCAGTACCTTACCAAAGACCAGCTTAAACTTTATACCTTAATCTGGAAACGAACCGTTGCCTGCCAGATGAAAGCCGCCGTATACGACGTTACAACTCTTTTAATCGGCGCGGCAGGCTACCAGCTGCGTGCAGGCGGGGCAGTGCTTAAGTTTGACGGCTTTTTAAAATTAAGCGACAAAAAAGAACTGGCAGGCGAAAAGGAAAAAGAAGTTCCGTATCTGCCGGAACAAACTCCGCTTAAGCTGCATAAACTTATGCCGGCAGAGCAGCACTTTACCGAGCCGCCCCCGCATTTTACCGAAGCAACGCTTGTTAAGGAACTGGAAGAAAAAGGCATAGGCCGCCCGAGCACATATTCGCCTACCATTCAAACCATCCTTGACCGCGGCTATATCGTTAAGGACGGCAAAAAACTCGTTTCCACCGAGCTTGGCGAACTGATAGTCAACATGCTGACTACTTATTTTAAAGATATTATCAACATTCCGTTTACGGCAAACCTTGAAACAGAGCTTGATGAAATTGCCGAGCACGAAGCCAATAAGGAAACCGTGCTGGAAAACTTCTACGAGCCTTTTTCACATCTTCTGCAAAAGGCGGATAAAGAAATAGAAACCGTTGAAGCGCCGGTGGAAGTAAGCGACGTAAAATGCGAAAAATGCGGGCGCATGATGGTATATAAGCAGGGCCGCTACGGCAAGTTTCTGGCATGCCCCGGTTTTCCGGAATGCCGCAATACCAAGCCGATACTGAAAAAAATCGGCGTAAAATGCCCGGACTGCGGCGGCGATATTATCGAGCGCAAAACCAAAACTCGCAAGGTATTTTACGGCTGCTCCAACTATCCGGAGTGCAAGTTTACCTCCTGGGACAAGCCGACAGAACAGCATTGCCCCAAATGCGGACATATTTTATATGAAAAAACGGACAGAAACGGCAACAAAAAGTTATTCTGCACAAACGAAAACTGTGAAGATGCCGTAAAAACTTATAAAGGAAAGGCGGCAGCCAATGCAAAAAGTAAATGAGCCGGTACACGTTATCGGCGCAGGGCTGGCCGGGTGCGAGGCTGCATGGCAGCTTGCGCAGCGCGGCGTGCCGGTTATACTGTACGAAAAAAGGCCGCTTAAATCGGACGCGGCACATAAAACCGATAAATTTGCAGAGCTTGTGTGCAGCAATTCGCTGCGCGCAGGCAATATAGAAAACGCCGTCGGGCTTTTAAAAGAAGAAATGCGCCGCCTTGATTCCGTTATTATGGCCTGCGCCGACGAACATAAAGTTCCAGCAGGCGGGGCTTTGGCGGTAGACCGCGAAGGTTTTGCGGAAGCAGTTACGCAGAAAATTAAAAATCATCCGTTAATTACGGTTAAAAACGAAGAAGTTACAAGCCTTGCGGCACTGAAAGGCGTTGTAATTACCGCTACCGGCCCGCTGACGGACGGCGCGCTGGCAGAAGAAATTGCGCAGCTTGCCGGTGAAGATTACTTTCACTTTTTTGATGCGGCAGCGCCGATAGTAACAGCCGATTCCCTGGATTACAGCAAGGTTTACCGTGCTTCGCGCTATGATAAGGGCGATGCAGACTACTTAAACTGCCCCTTTGAAACCAAAGAGGAATATGTTGCCTTTTGGGAGGCGCTGCGTACGGCAGAACTTGCTCCCGTAAAGGATTTTGAAAAAGAAGTGTTTTTTGAAGCCTGCATGCCCATTGAAGAAATGGCGCGCCGCGGTGAAGACACCATGCGTTTCGGGCCGTTAAAACCGGTTGGGCTGGTGGACAAGCGCACCGGCAAAGAGGCTTATGCCGTTGTGCAGCTGCGGCAGGATGACGCTGCGGCTTCGCTTTATAATATCGTCGGTTTTCAGACCCACCTTAAATGGGGCGAGCAGAAGCGTGTGTTCGGCATGATTCCGGGGCTTGAAAATGCAGAGTTTGTGCGTTACGGCGTAATGCATAAAAATACCTACATCAATTCGCCCAAACTTTTAAATGCCGATTTCAGCCTGCGCACTCAGCCGCGCTTATTCTTCGCTGGTCAGTTTACCGGTGTGGAAGGCTATGTTGAATCGGCAGCATCTGGACTTATGGCAGGCATCCATGCCGCGCGCAGGGTGCTGGGACAGCCGCCGGTTGATTTTCCGCCGGAAACGGCGCATGGGGCACTGGCGCATTACATCAGCAGCCAGGAAATTAAAAACTTCCAGCCGATGAATGTTAATTTTGGCTTAATTCCGCCGCTCGGCAAGCGCGTGCGCGGCAAAAAGATAAAAAATGCAATGATTGCCGAAAGGGCGCTTGAAGCACTGGCAGAGGTGCAGAAACAATTAAATACCGGGCTTTAAAATGCGGTAAAATATGAGGCAGCGGCTTTAAAACCGCTGCTTTTTGCGTTTTTGGGCACCACAAAAAATAAAAACGCAGAAAATTTAAAAAATATGGATAGCAATTATTGAAATTGTTTAACAATTATGATACTATAATTTTACTTTAAAAGAGGGATATTTATGAAAGAAGCAGCAAACGCATATCCGGAAGTACATAAATTTTTACAGTACCTTGCAGTTGAAAAAAATACTTCTGCGCTTACGGTAAAAAATTATGCGGCAGATATAGACATATTTGCCGGATTTTTAAAAACACGTTATCCCGGCGGCTTTAACTGGCAGGAAATAAACGTGCTGGATATCCGTTCCTATCTGGCTGACATGAACGGCAAAAAATATGCGCGCACAACCATTGCCCGCAGAATATCCGCCCTGCGTTCTTTTTATAAATACCTGCAAAGAGAAAACAAAGTAAAGCAGAATCCTTTTGTAAAAGTGCGGACGCCGAAGCTGGAAAAACACCTGCCCGTATTTTTAGAGGAATTTGAAGTTAACGAGCTTTTGGAACTGCCCGATACAACAGGTGAACTGGGCCTGCGTGACCAGGCAGTGCTGGAACTTTTGTATGCTACCGGCTGCCGTGTTTCGGAGCTGGTAGGGCTTACGCTTGATACGATTGACCTTGGCAATATGTTTGTGCTGCTGCACGGCAAAGGCAACAAAGACAGGCTGGTGCCTATTGGACATACCTGCCGCGAAGCCGTAGAAAAATACCTTAACGGGGCAAGGCAGGCCTTAATGGCACGCTATAACGCCGCGCCGCACGATAAACTGCTGGTTAACCGCCTGGGCGGGCCGCTTACGGACCGCAGCGTACGCCGCATACTTGATAAATATATTAAAAAGCTGGCCTTAAGAAAAAATGTTTCGCCGCATACAATACGGCATACCTTTGCCACTCATTTGCTGGACCACGGTGCGGATTTGAGGGCGGTGCAGGAGCTTTTGGGCCATGCTAATCTGTCAACTACTCAGATTTATACGCATGTAACGACGGAGAGGATTACTTCTGTTTATGAGAAGAATTTCCCGCGCGCGTAGATTGGAGGGGCTATTGTGGAACTTTTAGAAAAAACAAGAAAAATCAACAAATTGCTTCAGCGCGGTGAGAAAGTGGAATTTAATGCCATTGCCCGCCTGCTGAAAGACGTTATAGTGGCCAATGTCTATATTGTCGGCCGTAAGGGCGGCATTAAAGGCTATGCGCTGCTTGACGATTTTGAATGTGATATTATGCGCGAGCAGGTGCTTGATGTAAAGCGTTTTCCTCCGTCTTACCTTAATTTTATAATGGAAACAAGGGAAACTGTTTCCAATATCGGCCATGTAAACGAGGAATGTTCCTTTTTAAAGGGCACAAAATGCTATTTTGGCGACAAGCGTACAACAATTGTGCCTATTTACGGCAACGGCGAGCGTATCGGTACTTTAATTGTTGCCAAATATGACCGTGAATTTAATGACGAAGATTTGCTGCTGGCCGAATACGCGGCGGCTGTTATCGGCGTTGAAATTCTGCACGAGCGTGCAGCACGCGTGGAAGAAGAAGCCCGCAAAAAAGCCATGGTGCAGATAGCTTTTTCCACACTTTCGTTTTCGGAGCTGGAGGCCATTAACAGCATTATGGAAGCGCTTAACGGTACGGAAGGGCTGCTGGTTGCTTCCAAAATTGCCGACAGCGTTGGCATTACGCGTTCCGTTATTGTAAACGCATTAAGAAAGTTTGAAAGCGCCGGTTTGATAGAAACAAAATCCCTAGGCATGAAGGGGACTTATATACGCGTTAAAAACGAGTTTTTACTGGACGAACTGAAAAAAGAACATAAATAACAGCAGTGGTAATATGCCAAAGGAGGCTGAAAATATGGAAGAAGCAGTTTTGTTTAGTGTTGAAAAACATGTAGCAACCATTACGCTGAACCGCCCGAAAAGCCTGAACTCTATGAATGACAAGCTGATTGACGGTTTGCACGAAGCTCTTGACAGGGCAGAGCAGGATGAAAAAATCCGCTGCGTAGTGCTTACCGGCAGCGGCAAGGCCTTTTGCGCAGGCGGCGACCTGCCGTTTTTGGAAGCATTGCCCGATGCCGGTGCCCGCCGTGCTTTTATTATTAAAGTGGGCGCGGTTGCCAAACGCATTACAACCATTGATAAACCGTTTATTGCCATGGTTAACGGCGTTGCGGCCGGTGCAGGCGTTAATTTGATGCTGGCCTGCGATTTGGTATATGCCGCTGATACTGCCCGTTTTGCGCAGAGTTTTGCCAAGGTTGGCCTGATACCCGACTGCGGCGGCCTGTACTTTTTGCCGAAAGCAGTTGGCGTACACCGCGCCAAGGAACTGATGTTTACCGCCGATTTGATTGACGCCGCTGCGGCAGAACGCTTCGGCATGCTGAACCATGTATGCACTGCGGAAGAACTGCCGGGCGAAGTTTATAAAATGGCGGCAAGGCTTGCTGAATCGGCACCGCTTTCGCTGGCGCTGATTAAAAAGTATGTTAACAACACTGCCATGAGCCTTGACGATGTGCTTGATACGGAAGCTGTAGCCCAGACTCTCTGCATGGCAACGGAAGACTGCCGCGAAGGCATAGCCGCTTTTAAAGAAAAACGCGCACCGCGTTTTACCGGTAAATAAAATATTTGCAAAAAACGGGGCTGCCTGTTACAGTCCCGTTTTCTTTTTTACAAAAATACGTTATAATAATATTATTGTTTAGTTTGTTTTAGTGGAGGGTTTTATGTTTGATTTTAGTTCGATGATTTATACGGTACCGGCACTTTTAATTGCCGTTACCATACATGAATATGCCCATGCCCTTACGGCAGATGCCATGGGTGACCCTACGCCGCGTTATCTTGGGCGTTTAACCTTCAACCCTCTGGCGCATCTTGATATTTTGGGCGCAATCATGCTGGCCTTGTTCCATTTTGGCTGGGCAAAGCCGGTTGCCATTAACCCCAATAATTTCCGCAACAGGCGCGAAGGCATGATAAAAGTATCCCTGGCAGGGCCTGCGGCTAATTTATTTTTATGTTTTCTGGCGGCACTGATTATGGTTTCTATGCAGAGATTGCATGTTTTAACCCCCGGCGTCAGCGCATTTTTGCTGTGGACTATGCAGTACAACGTATGGTTTGCCTTTTTTAACCTGCTGCCCATACCGCCGCTGGACGGTTCACGCCTGCTGGATGAATTTTTGCCGCCGCAGACTGCATACAAATATAACAGTTTTGTAGGGCGTTACGGTTTTTACATTCTTATAGCCCTTGTGGCAAGCGGGCTTATCAGCTATATTATTACTCCGTTTGCTCTGGCTTATTTAGAGCTCATCAACACTGTTTTAGGAATATTTTTCTGATATTAACGAAGGGATTGCCGCCATATTGGCAGGGATTAAAAGCCGGGCAGTATAATTTATGGCAGATTTATCTTTAAAAGTCAGTGATTTTGAAGGCCCGCTGGACCTTTTAATGCACCTTATCGAAAAAGATAAAATAGATATTTACGATATTCCCATAGCGGAAATTACCGAGCAGTACATTGCTTATTTATCCGCCATGGCGGAATTTGACATGGAAATTGCCAGTGAGTTTCTGGTAATGGCGGCAACGCTTCTGCAGATAAAATCGAGAATGCTTTTGCCGAAGCCTGCGCCAGAAACCGACGAGGAAGAAGCAGACCCGCGCACCATGCTGGTGGAGATGCTGATTGAGTACAGGCGCATTAAAGCGTGTGCGGCAAAACTTACCGAAATGAAAACGGCGGCGGAGCGTTACGTTTACCGCAGGCCGCTTGCAGAAGGCAGGATAAACCGCAGCATTGCGCAGTATCAGGCGGGCGATTTGGTAAAAAGCCTGCTGGCGCTTTTGGCTGCCGGGCACGAAACCACAGCTTTTATTGAGCGTCAGGAGTTCAGCGTGCAGGAAAAAATGGCAGAAATTGTCAGCCTGCTTAAGCGCCGTTTAAACGGTGTGGAATTTAAAGAGGTTTTCAGCAGCACCGGCTCGCGCAGTGAAAAAATAGCCGGATTTTTAGCGCTTTTGGAACTGCTGAAGCTGAACATTATAAATATAACGCAGATGGAGCCTTTTGCGCCGATATACATATTCCTGCACCGGGAGGGCGAAAACAATGTTTCATGAATATTTGCAGGGCTCTCTGGAGGCTTTGCTGTTTGCGGCAGGCGAGCCGCTTACGGTAGCACAGATTGCCGGTATTATGCAGCTTGACAAGCCGCAGGTGTGGGAGCTTTTAACCATGCTTGAAGAAAGTTACAATGAAGAAAACCGCGGCTTATGCCTGCGCAAAGTGGCTGGCGGCTATCAGCTGTGCGCCAAGCCCCAGCATTATGCCCTTTTAAAACAGCTGGAGCGCGTGCAGGAAGTAAAGTTGTCGGCAGCGGCAATGGAAACTTTGGCCATTGTTGCGTTTAAGCAGCCGGTAACGCGCGGCGAAATGGAGGCCATTCGCGGTGTTAAGGTAGACGGCGTTGTAAATACGCTTCTGGAATACGGGCTTATCTGCGAGGCAGGGCGCAAGGAAGCGCTCGGACGCCCTATTCTTTACGCAACGACAGATAAATTTTTGCTTACTTTCGGGCTTAATTCACTGAAGGATTTGCCTGCTTTGCCGGATGAGGACAGCAGCGGGCCTGAACAGATTTCGCTTTTGGACAGCCTGAAAGATACAGACAGCAATACACAAAACGACGGAGTATAATACATGGAAGAACGATTGCAGAAAGTGCTGGCGGCAGCCGGCGTTGCTTCGCGGCGCGAAGCAGAAAAGTATATACTTGGCGGCAGAGTGAAGGTTAACGGCAAAGTTGTTAAAGAACTCGGCACCAAGGTTGATGAAAAGTGCTTTATTACCGTTGACGGCAAGCCCATTAAACGTGAGCGCAAGGCATATTATTTGTTTTACAAGCCGCGTGGAGTGGTAACAACCATGAGCGACCCGCAGGGCAGGCGTACCGTGGCCGATTATGTTAAGGATCTGCCGCAGCGCGTGTTCCCGGTTGGCAGGCTTGACTATAACACGGAAGGGCTTTTGCTTTTAACAAATGACGGCGCGCTGGCGCAGGGGCTGATGCACCCGAGCCGCGAGGTAAACAAAACTTACCGCGTGGGCGTGCCGGGCATTGTGCCGCAGGAAAAGCTCGATTTGCTGCGTCTTGGCGTTAAACTTGATGACGGTATGACGGCGCCTGCCGTTGTAACGCTTCTTGAATATGACCACGAAAGAAATATGACATATTTTGATATTACCATACATGAAGGGCGCAACCGCCAAATTCGCCGTATGTGCGATTATATCGGCTTTCCGGTGCGCAACCTTAAACGCATTAAGTTTGGCACGCTCAGCTTAAAGGGCTTAAGCAAAGGCAAAATGCGCGAACTTAACGAGGACGAGGCAGAAACTTTAAAAAAGGCGGCAAAGCTTAATGGCTAATGTACTTGTTATCGGCGGCGGGGCTGCGGGCCTTTTGGCAGGCATTGCCGCAGCACAGAGCGGCGCCCAAACCGTAATTTTAGAAAAAATGCGCCGCCCCGGCAAAAAAATACTTATTACCGGCAAGGGGCGCTGCAATATTACCAATAACTGCGATTTGCAGGAAATTATTAAAAACATACCCGGCAACGGCCGCTTTTTAAACAGTGCGCTGCGCCGTTTTACCAATCAGGATATTGTGCAGCTTCTGGAGGATAACGGCCTGCCTACCAAGGTTGAACGTGGCGGCAGGGTGTTTCCTGTAAGCGACAAGGCGGCTGACGTTGTTGATACTCTTGTTAAAATTTATAAAAACTATGGCGGCAGGCTTCTTACAGACTGCAAAGTAAAAAGCATTACGGCAGAATTCGGCAAAATAACCGGCGCTGTAACTGCCGATGGGCAGAAATTTGCGGCCGATGCCGTTATTCTGGCGGCAGGCGGGGCATCTTACCCTGGCACCGGCAGCGACGGCAGCAGCGTGAAACTTGCCAAAGCATTGGGGCACACCATTGTACCGCTGGCACCAAGCCTGGTTCCGCTTGAAAGCGATTCGCCCTACATTGCAGGCCTGCAGGGTTTAAGCCTGCGCAATATAGAAGGCACCGTTTATGCGGACGGTAAAAAAATAGGCTCGGAGTTCGGTGAAATGCTCTTTACGCATTTCGGCGTATCGGGCCCGATAATACTTTCGCTTAGTAAATGCGTGGCGGAAGCCTTTGCCAAAGGTGCGCAGGAGGTTGAACTTGCCATTGATTTAAAGCCTGCACTTGATAAAGACAAGCTGGACGCACGTTTGCAGCGCGATTTTACGCAGTACAGCCGCAAGCAAATGCCCAACGGCATGAAGGATTTGCTGCCGCAGAGGCTTATTGCGCCGGTGCTGGACCAGGCGTTTATTGATGAAGAAAAATTTGTCAACCAGCTTTCGCGCGCAGAACGCCGCCGCCTTGTGGATGTTTTGAAAGCATTTACGGTGCCCATTACCGGCACAAGGCCGATAGCGGAAGCTATTGTAACGGCAGGCGGCGTGAGCCTGAAGGAAATAGACCCTAAAACAATGGAATCCAAATTAATAAAAGGGCTGTTTTTTGCGGGCGAAGTAATGGATATCGACGGTTATACGGGCGGCTACAATTTGCAGGCGGCGTTTTCCACTGGTTATGCCGCAGGCACCTTTGCCGCACAAATATAAAAACAGGTGGGGATAAAATGAATGCACAAAAACCGGTAATTGCCATCGACGGCCCGGCCGGTGCCGGAAAAAGCACCATAGCCAAACTGGTCGCAGGCAAACTTGGTTACATTTATATTGATACCGGGGCCATGTACCGCTCCGTAGCGTGGAAGTTTTTGCAAACGGGCAAACCGTTCAGCCCGGAGCTTGTAGAAAAACTGGCGCAGGAAATGGTAATTACTTTTAAGCCCGAAGCAAACGCCAACCGCGTTTTTGTTGACGGCACGGAAGTTACGGAAGCAATCCGTTCTCCGGAAGTAACGGCCGTTGTTTCCAAAGTATCCGCCGTGGGCGGTGTGCGTGCGGAAATGGTAAACCAGCAGCGCCGTATGGGCGAAGCCGGCGGCGTTGTTATGGACGGGCGCGACATTGGCACCGTGGTATTTCCTCATGCACAGGTAAAAATATTTTTAACGGCCAGCGTTAAGGAACGCGCTATGCGCCGTTATAAAGAAATGCTTGCCAAAGGCGAAAAAGTTGATTTGGCAGAACTTGAAAAACAAATCGCTTTCCGCGACAAGCAGGACAGCGAACGCGAAATTGCTCCGCTTAAACAGGCCGACGACGCCGAGTTTCTTGATACTTCCGACATGACGATAGACGAAGTGGCAGAGCATATTTTAAAAGCAGTACAGGAGAAATAAGATGCTGTATTCATTTTTGGATGTTGTACTGGGAATTTTGTTTAAAATTTTTCTGCGGCTTGAAGTACACGGCGCGGAAAATATTCCCAAAACAGGCCCGCTTGTTATAGCAAGCAACCATTTAAGCCTGCTCGACCCGCCGGTTATAGGCGTTGCGGCGCCGCGCAAGGTGCATTTTATGGCCAAGCGCGAACTTTTTGTGCCGGTGCTCGGCTACATTTATAAAACTCTGGGCGCGTTTCCGGTTAACCGCGGCGGCGCTGACAGGGCGGCAATCAAGCACGGCATTGAAATTCTGCAAAGCGGCGAGGTGCTGGCGATATTCCCCGAAGGGACGCGCAGCAAAACCGGGCAGCTTGGCAAACTTGAGCCGGGCGCGCTGATGATGGCCGGAAAAACCAGCGCCGTTATTGTGCCAACAGCAGTAAGCGGTACGGATATTAAGCGCTGCGGCAGGCTGTGGCCCAAGGTTGTGGTAAAATTCGGCACGCCGGTGCCTTTTCCGCCGGTTGGCTTAAATAAAGAGGTTTTGCAGGATTTGACAGATAAATTAACGGCAGACATAAAAGCTCTGCAGGGAGTGAAGTAACATGCAGGTGTTTGTGGCAGAGCCTTGCGGCTTTTGCTATGGAGTTAAGCGCGCGGTGGATATGGCGCGCGGCGAGTGCGGTAAAGAAACGCATGCGGCAACGTTGGGGCCGCTTATACATAACCCGCAGCTTACGGCGGAACTGGCAGCAGGAGGAGTAAGCTGCTGCGACAGCCTTGACAGCTTTGAAAAAGGCGATACGGTTATTTTCCGTTCGCACGGAGTTGGGCCTGAAGTTTACGCCGCTGCGGAAGAAAAAGGGCTGAATATTATTGATGCAACCTGCCCGCATGTGCGTGCAGCACAGTTAAAAGCAAAAAAATTGGCCGACGAAGGATATTTTGTTATAATTATCGGAGAAAAAAATCATCCTGAAGTAAAAAGTATCTCGGCATGGGCAGGAAAAAATGCTATAATAGTAGAATATAATAAAGATATTGCCGGTATACCCGTTGCAGATAAATATGGAGTTACGATTCAGACTACTTTTGAGCTGGCAAAATTTGAAAAACTGCTTGCCGGAATTCAAAAAGAAAGGCCGGGAGAGTACAAAATAGAAAAAACTATCTGTACGGCTACAAGCGAGCGTCAGAACGCCGCGGGGGAACTTGCGGGAAAAGTTGATGCATTTATTGTTATCGGCGGTAAAAACAGCGCCAACACAAGGCATTTATATGATATTGTGTCTGCACGCTGTAAAATTGCATACCACATCGAAACGGCTGCGGAATTAAAACCGGAAATGTTTCGTGGTTGCACCAAAATTGGCATAACGGCCGGTGCTTCGACGCCGGACCGATTAATCAAGGAGGCTTTATTTGTAATGGAAAACATGGAAAACATGGAATCTTTTGAAAGTATGCTGGAGCAGAGTTGGGAAAACAACGATATTTATCCCGGCAAAATCGTGAAGGCTACTGTTATTCAAAAAGATAAGGATGAAGTTTATGTAGACTTTGGCTATATGAAAGAAGGCGCCATCGCTTACAGCGAATGGGCTGCCGGAGATCCTGAAGAAGTAGCAAAAACCATTAATGTAGGCGACGAAGTTGAAGCTAAGGTTATTCCCGGCACTTCCAAAGATGATTTTGTACGCCTTTCCAAAATCCGCGCTGAGCAGGACGCAGCATGGAAAAACGTTCCCGAACTTGCTGAAGGCGAAAAACGCCCGGCAACCGTTAAAGTTCTGCGCGTAATTAAAAACCGCCAGAAAAACATTGTAGGCCTTGCCGTTGCAGTTGAAGGCGTTGAAGGCTTTATGCCCGCATCCCACGTTGAACTGAAACGCGTTGAGGACTTTACTCCGTATATCGGCCAGGAACTGGAAGCAGAAATTATTGAAGTTGACACTGCTAAAAAACGCCTGGTAGTTTCCCGCCGCGATTTGCTGCGCGCTGAACGCGAAGCAAAAGCACAGGCATGGCGCGAAGCTAAGGCTGCCAGAGCTGCAGAACGTGCAGCAGCACGCGAAGCTGCTGAAGAAGAAGCATACAACAGCGTTGAAGAAGGCCAGGTTGTACCGGGCAAAGTTCTGCGCATTGCTGATTTCGGCCTGTTTGTAGAAGTAGGCAAAGGCCTTGTTGGTCTTGTTCACAATACCGAACTTTCCTGGGACCGCAATGTAAAAGCAAGCGATTTCGAACCCGAAACCGAAGTTACCGTTCTCATTAAGAAAATTGACCGCGAAAACAAACGCGTTGCACTCAGCATTAAAGCTACTCAGGAAGATCCCTGGGTAACCGAAGCAAACGCACTTCCGGAAGGCGCTATCGTTAAAGGCATTGTAACCCGTTTCCTGCCTTTCGGCGCTATCGTTAAAGTAACCGACAGGGTAGAAGGCCTTGTACACGTATCCGAAATTGCCGATACCCGCGTTGAAAAACCGGAAGACGTTCTTGAAGCAGGCCAGGAAGTTGTTGTTAAAGTTATCAAAAAAGATATGGAACACAAAAAAATCGGCCTGAGCATTGCCAAAGCTGCCAAAGAAAAAGAAAAAGCAGAATACAGTGCTTACCTTAACAACAAACCGGAACTGACTCTTGACCTTTCCGAACAGCTTGAAACTTTAAAATAATTTTACGGTGGTAATTAATGTCGCGTGAACAGAGGAAACTTGACCATATCAAATATGCGCTGAAGCTTGGTGACGGACCGCTCACCAACGGTTTGGAAAATGTACATTTTGTACATAACTGCCTGCCGGAGCTTAACCCGCAGGATATAGTCCTTTCCTCACAGTTCGGCGGCATTTTCTTTTTATCTCCGTTTTTAATCAACGCCGTTACGGGCGGAGCAGATGCCGTTACGGAAATTAACAGGCGGCTTGCGTGTGCGGCAAAAAAAGCGGGTGCGGCAATAGCGGTAGGCTCGCAGTACGGTTCTGTTAAAAATAAAACGAACTACCAAAGCTACGAGGTTGTGCGCGAGGAATACCCGGACGGCATTGTTTTTGCCAATACCAGTGCACTGGCCACGCCGGAAGAAGCGCTGGAGGCTGTGCGCATGCTTGACGCCGATGCCTTGCAGATACATTTAAACCCCGCACAGGAACTGATTATGCCCGAAGGCGACAGGGATTTTAAAGGCCTGTTTGCCAATATGCAGCGCATACTTGATAAATGCCCTGTGCCAGTAATAGTTAAGGAAACCGGCTGCGGCATGGCGGCGCGCCAGGTTAAGCAGCTTTTAAAAGCGGGCTTTACCTGTTTTGATGTCGGCGGTGCAGGAGGTACAAATTTTCCGGCTATTGAGGCGGAACGCTACGGCGGCACGGCGCTTTTAAACGGCTGGGGGCTTAACACGGCCCAATCGCTTTTGGAAGCAGGCGGAGTATGCGGCAGCGAAGGCTATATTGCAGCCTGCGGCGGCATACGCAGCGGTTTGGACGCGGCAAAGGCACTGGCGCTTGGCGCGGATATAGCCGGCATGGCCGGCAATGTGCTGGAAGCGGCTGTAAACAAAGGCGAGGACGCGGCGGCAGAAATAATTTTGCAGGCCGAAGAAGAACTGCGGATGCTGATGCTGTTAACTGGTTCTTCCGATATAAAAAGCCTGAGGGCAAAGCCGCTGTATTTTACAGGCAGCCTGCTTGATTTTATGCAGTGCCGAGGTTGGGAACCTGCGGAAGTTGCCCGCTCAAGAAGATAAAAAATAAAACGGTATAACATTTTGTTATACCGTTTTCTGTATTATAGTTTTATTTAAGATACTTTTATTAAAATTTAGATGTAGTTGCAGCATTTAGGTCCGTAAATTTTGCTCATTATTCAATCGCAAAATTTGCGTAGCTTCGCTGGCACAATTATTGCCATCGTTATTACTCGGCACTAATTGGCGCTCAGCTAAATAAAAAAGAAGCCGAATACCAAGGTATCAGGCTTCTTTTATAATCCGTAACAATCAGATAGCGCGGTTAACTTTACCGGAACGCAAGCAACGGGTGCAAACGTTAATACGTTTTACAGAACCGTTTACAACGGCTCTTACTTGCTGAATGTTCGGTTTCCAAGCGCGTTTAGAATGTCTATTGGAATGGCTGACGTTACAACCAGCTTGAATACCTTTGCCGCAAACTTCGCAAATGGATGCCATGAGTCCCACCTCCTTAACGTAATTCCAGCATCAGTTACAAATTTAACAGAAGTATCATACCATAGAATGAAATTAAAAGCAAGTTATTTTTAGATTGGCAGTGTGATTTTATGTGGTGGCAGGAGCCAATTACAAAATTAAAGGGTATCGGGCCTAAAAAAGCGGCAGATTTTGCCAATTTAAACATTTTTACCATTGGCGATTTGCTGAACCGTTATCCCCGTACTTATGTAGACCAGAGCAAAGTTAAAACAATAGCGGAGCTTGCAACAGACGGAGAAAAGCAATTGTTTTGCGCTGAGGTTTACCGTGTGGCGGACAGAATATCGGCCAGGCGCATGCGTTATACGCTGGTAACGCTTAAAGACGCTACCGGCTTTGCGGAGCTGTATATGTTCGCGCATCAGCGTTTTCAGACGCGCAATTTTAAGCCGGGCACACAGCTTTTAGTGGACGGCAAGGTGCAGCCGGGACGCGGCGCAAAAATGGTAACGGATGCTTACGTGCAGATTTTAAAAGACGGCGAAAGCGCTTCTGCACCCGGTATTTTGCCGGTGTATGCTTTAAGCGGCGCTCTGACGCAGCAGAATGTGCGTACAGCCGTTAAAACGGCTCTGGCCATGGCAGAAGACTACCTGCCGGAATCGCTGCCGCAGGAGATAATTAACGCCAAAAAACTGCCTCCGCGTTTTGAAGCCGTTAAAAACATTCATTTTCCCGTAAGTTTTGCGGAACTTACCCGGGCACGCAGCCGTTTTATTTTTGAAGAACTGTTTTTATTGCAGTGCGGGCTTTTGTATTACCGCAGCAGGGTAAAAAGCACGCGCAGCGGCATTAAAATGGCGCCTGACGGCATACTTCTGCAAAAAGTGCTGGCGCAGCTGCCTTTTAAACTTACGGAAGCGCAGCAAAAGGCATGGCAGGATATAAGCCTTGACATGCAGGATAAAAAGCCCATGCACAGGCTTTTGCAGGGCGATGTTGGCAGCGGCAAAACCGTTGTATCGGCACTGGCGCTTGCCAAAGCTGCGGAAAACGGGTATCAGGCCTGCATTATGGTGCCGACGGAAATTCTGGCCCAGCAGCATTACGAAACTTTGCAGGCGTTTCTTGAGCCTGCCGGTATCAGCTGCGGGCTGTTAACCAGCAGCGTTAAAGGCGTGCGCCGCCGTGAACTTTTGGAAAACCTTGCAGCAGGCAATTTGCAGGTGCTTGTCGGCACGCATGCTTTAATACAGGATGATGTTATTTTCGATAAACTCGCGCTCGTCGTTACGGATGAACAGCACCGTTTCGGCGTTGAGCAGCGCGCCAAACTGGCAAATAAATCGGCTTACGAGCCGGATGTTCTGGTTATGACGGCAACGCCGATACCGCGCACGCTGGCGCTTACGGTGTACGGTGATTTGGATGTTTCGGTAATGAAGGGCATGCCGCCGGGAAGAAAGAGCATAAAAACGCTGTGCTACACCGGCGACAAGCGGCGTGAGGTTTACGCAGGCATGGTGCGGCAGATTAAAGCCGGGCATCAGGCATATATCGTCTGTGCGGTTATAGAGCCGGGTGAAATGCCGGGCGTGCGTGCGGCAGCGGAAGTTTATGAAGAATTGCAGCGCACTTTTTTAAAGGATATACCCTGTGCACTGCTGCACGGCAAAATGAAGCCTGCCGAAAAAGAAGCAGTGATGGAAGATTTTGCCGCCGGTAAAATAAAGGCGCTTATCAGCACTACGGTTATAGAAGTTGGCGTTAACGTGCCAAATGCCACGCTGATGATTATTGAAAACGCCGACCGTTTCGGCCTTGCTCAGCTGCACCAGCTGCGCGGGCGTGTAGGGCGCGGCGAGGCACAGTCTTTCTGCGTGCTGCTGACAGATTCGGACAGCCCGGAAACACTGGCGCGCCTTAACGTGCTGCATACATCAAACGACGGTTTTTACCTTGCCGAGCAGGATTTAAAACTGCGCGGTGCGGGCCAGCTTTTTGGCCTGCGGCAGCATGGCTTGCCTGATTTATATATTGCTGATATACTTCAAGATACAGATGTTTTGATAGAAGCGCGTGCCATTGCAAAAAAAACGCTGGCAGACGCAGGACAGACGGCAGAAATTACCAAAGTTCTGGACGCGCAGTTTGACGAACGTTTTAAACGTATATTCAATTCGTAACGGAGGCCCCAATGCCGGAAGAAAAATGGTATCAAAACCCGGAAAAAGCATCACAGGCGGCTGCGGTAATTATTTTAGCCCTGGCCGCTTTGTTAACGTGGCTGTTTGCCGGTGAAGAAGTAAAAAAAATGTTTGCCCTGGCCGTCAGCGGCGATGTGGAAGCGCTGGCAGCGTATTTCCGCTCTTTTGGGGCGTGGGCAATGCTTATAAGCTTCCTGCTTGATGTATTAATCAATGCGGGCAGCATTTTCCCGTCCATCTTTATTTCTACCGCCAACGGGCTTATTTTCGGTTTGCCGCTGGGCATTTTAATTTCGTGGCTGGCAGAAACAACCGGCGTTGTTATCAGCTTCTGGCTGATGCGTTATCTGTTCCGCGGCGCTGCCGAGAAAATGATTGCCAAAAGCCCGATGCTGATGAAGATTGACGATTTGAGCGGGCGCAAAGGGCTGCAATGGATGGCGGCTGCAAGAATGCTGCCGTATTTTCCGTCCGGAATTTTGACGGCGATTGGCGCTGTAAGCAAAATTTCCACGCGCGATTACATTATTGCCAACCTTATAGGCAAATTTCCTTCAACGGCGCTGGAGGTTGTGATAGGGCACGATATTGTTAATTTTCAGCAGCACAGCGAACGCCTTGCCGCGCTGGTAACCGTGGCAATACTTATTTTTGCCGCTTACAAATATTACTACAAAAAATAATTGTTTTCTTTTAGCACTCTGTTGTGTTTTCTTTGGCTGTAAGGTATAATTAAACCAGCAGTTATTTTAAAGAAGATTCAAAAGGAGGCAGCTATGAGCAAACACCAATTTACGGATATCCGCGTTGCTATCGAGCCGGATAATCCTTCCATCCAGCGTCTGGAGTTTAAGTGCATTAAATGCGGAAACTGCAAAACCGTCTGCACCGATTATATCGGCGTATGCGGAACTTATGACCTTAAGGCAACGGGTGATAAGCCTATCTGCATTAACTGCGGGCAGTGCGCCAATGTTTGCCCGGCAGACAGCATTACCGAAAAAATAGAAGCGTATCAGGTAATGGCAGAAATCCGTGATGAGGATAAAATTGTTATTTTCAGCACTTCGCCTTCCGTGCGTATTGCTTTGGGTGAAGAATTCGGCATGCCCGACGGCAGCTTTGTTGAAGGCAAAATGGTTGCGCTTTTGCGCAGGCTTGGCGCAGATTATGTGCTTGATACCAACTTTGCCGCCGATATGACGATTGTGGAGGAAGCAAGCGAGCTTTTACAGCGCATTACCGAAGGCAATAAGCCTTTGCCGCAGTTTACCAGCTGCTGCCCGGCGTGGGTTAAATTTGCAGAAACCTATTATCCCGAAATGCTGGCGCATATTTCCAGTGCCAAAAGCCCTATCGGCATGCAGGGGCCAACCATTAAAACCTATTTTGCAAAAAAGATGGGTATTGACCCGCGTAAAATTGTCAACGTGGCAGTTACGCCCTGCACCGCCAAAAAGTTTGAAATCCGCCGCAGCGAGATGAATGCGGCCGGGCGTTACCTTGGCATTGAAGATATGCGCGATATGGACTACGTTATTACCACGCGCGAACTGGCAATGCTTGCCAAAGACGAAGGCATTGATTTTGCCGCGCTGGAGGATTCTGCCTATGATGATTTAATGGGGCAGGCGAGCGGCGCAGGCGTTATTTTCGGCAACACCGGCGGCGTTATGGAAGCGGCAATACGCACGGCTTACTGCTATGCAACCGGCAAGGACGCACCGCAGGCTTTGTACGATTTGCAGCCTGTGCGCGGTATGGACGGCATCCGCGAGGCGGAAGTTGATATTGAAGGCACCAAAGTTAAAGTGGCTGTTGTTTACGGCACTGCCAACGCCCGTAAACTGATTGAAAAAATTAAAGCAGGCGAAGCAGATTACCACTTTGTGGAAGTAATGGCCTGTCCCGGCGGCTGCATCGGCGGCGGCGGGCAGCCCAAGGACAAGGAATATAAGGGCGATGCTCTGCGTGCGGCACGCATTGAAGGGCTTTACAAGCGCGACAGCAGCATGAAGCTGCGTTTAAGCCACGAGAACCCGGAAATTAAAGCCTTGTATGCAGATTTTTACGGCAAGCCGCTGAGCGAACTGGCGGAACAGATGCTGCATACCGTATATTTTGACCGCAGTGCGGATTTGGGCGGCGTATATATCGCGCCAGGCTCGGAAAAACAGCCTGCGGCAGAAGAAGCAGCACCGCAGCAGGAAACAGGCACGCATAAATGGCGCTGCAAGGTTTGCGGCTATATATATGAAGGCGAAGCTTTGCCGGAGGATTATAAATGCCCGCTGTGCGGTATGGGCGCCAATATGTTTGAAAAGATAGAATAGTTTTGCCAAAGCCTCTGCCTAAAAAACGGGCAGGGGCTTTTTGCTGCGTAAAAAAGCAAAAAAATTAAAAAATTTTGTAAAAAATAGTGAAGGAAAATAAAAAATGTTGTAGAATATATGGCAGGTAAACCAAAAATGAGAGAAAATTAGGAGGACAAAAAATGCATAGTTACAGCATTGAGCTTGGCGGCAGAACGCTGACGATGGAAATCGGCAAAATTGCCAAGCAGGCCAACGGCGCAGTATTGGTGCGCTATGGCGACACTGCGGTAGTAGTTGCTGCTACCGGTACCAAAACACCGCGTGAAGGTGTAGACTTTTTCCCTTTGACTGTTGATTTTGAAGAAAAAATGTACGCTGTGGGTAAAATCCCCGGCGGCTTTATTAAACGTGAAGGACGCCCGGCTGAAACCGCTATTTTAACCAGCCGCCTTATCGACCGCCCGATCCGCCCGATGTTCCCGGAAGGCTACCATAACGACGTGCAGATTGTTGCAACTGCCGTTTCCGTAGACCCTGACAACGCACCGGATATTCCGGCAATGATTGGCGCTTCCTGCGCACTTTCCATTTCCGATATTCCGTTTGAAGGCCCTATCGCCGGTGTGCGCGTAGGCATGATTGACGGCCAGTACATTATTAACCCGACCATTGAACAGGCTAAAGTAAGCCGCCTGAACCTTGCCGTTGCAGGCACCAAAGACGCTATTTTGATGGTTGAAGCAGGTGCCAAGGAAATCAGCGAAGACGAAATGCTGGACGCTATCTGGTTCGGCCACGAAGAAATTAAAAAGCTGGTTGAATGGCAGGAAAAAATTATGGCAGAAGTTGGCAAACCCAAAATGGAAGTGCCTGTTTACGAACCTCCTGCCGAACTTGCCGCAGAAATTGAAGCTTACGGTGCTGAACAGCTGAAAGCAGCCCTGATGGACGCCAACAAGCTGGAACGCGAAGAAAACGTTGCCCGCATTAAAGCAGAAATCGCCGACGCATTTATGGAAAAATATCCTGACAATGCCAAAGACGTTGCTTATATTACCCAGAAACTCGTTAAAAAGATTGTACGCCGCACTATTTCCGTGGATAAAATCCGCCCGGACGGACGTGCGCTTGACGAAGTACGCCCTGTAACCTGCGAAGTAGGCCTCTTGGCACGCCCGCACGGCAGCGCGCTGTTTACCCGCGGCCAGACCCAGATTCTGAACGTGCTGGCACTGGCTCCGCTCAGCGAAGCACAAACCCTTGACGGACTTGGCGTAGAACTTACCAAACGTTATATCCATCACTATAACTTCCCGCCGTACAGCGTTGGCGAAACCAAACCGTTGCGCAGCCCGGGCCGCCGCGAAATCGGCCATGGCGCACTGGCAGAACGTGCTTTGCTGCCGGTAATTCCTTCCGAAGAAGAATTCCCGTATGCAATCCGCCTGGTTTCCGAAACTCTGGAATCCAATGGTTCTTCCTCCATGGGCAGCGTTTGCGCAAGCACGCTTTCCCTTATGGACGCAGGCGTGCCTATTAAAGCACCGGTTGCCGGCGTAGCAATGGGCCTTGTAAAAGACGGCGATTATTTCACAATTCTTACCGATATTCAGGGCCTTGAAGATGCTCTCGGCGATATGGACTTTAAGGTTGCCGGTACCAAAAACGGTATTACCGCCATCCAGATGGATATTAAGATTGACGGCATCAACAAGGAAATTTTCAAACAGGCTTTGGCACAGGCTAAACGCGGTCGCGAACACATTATGGGCATTATGCTTGACTGCATCTCTGAACCGCGCAAAGAACTGTCCAAATACGCTCCGAAAATTACCACCATTCATGTTGACCCCGAAAAAATCAGCAAAATTATTGGCCCCGGCGGCAAAACCATTAAAAAGATTGTTGAAGAAACCGGCGCCAAAATTGATATTGAAGAAGACGGCCGCGTATATATTGCCGCAGTTAACAGCGAAGAAGCTGCAAAAGCTATCGATATGATTAACGGCATTACCGCAGAAGCTGAAGTTGGCAAAGTTTACACCGGCAAAGTTACCCGCCTGATGGCGTTTGGTGCTTTTGTTGAAATTCTGCCGGGCAAAGAAGGCCTGGTTCATATTTCCCAACTTTCTACCGAGCGCGTAAATAAAGTTGAAGATGTTGTTTCCGTAGGCGACGAAATCGTTGTAAAAGTTACGGAAATTGACCAGAAAGGCCGCATTAACCTGTCCCGCAAAGCAGTGCTGGCAGGCGGCTTAAGCAAATAATTTAAGTAAAAACTAAATCCCGCTGAATTATTTTCGGCGGGATTTTTTATAATGAGGTGTACTATGAAATTACGTGGTTTTGAAAAAATTACTTCTTTTAAAGAAGTTGAGTTCCCCATGCCGGAACGCAAAACAAAAATGGCGGCCGGGTATGATATCTGCCTGCCGCAGAATGTTACAATTAAGGCGCATACGCTGCAAATGGTGCCGACTGGCGTGAAAGCCTACATGCAGGACGACGAGTTCTTAGGCGTGCATATCCGCAGCAGTATGGCGGTAAAAAAAGGGCTGGCGCTGGTGAATAACGTTGGCATTATCGACGCCGATTATTACAACAACGAAGACAATGAAGGGCACATTATGCTGGGGCTGTATAACACGACGGACAGCGATGTTACCATGGCAAAGGGCGAGCGCGTAGCACAGGGCATTTTTTACAAATACCTTACGGCTGACGGCGACAGCGCCGACGCAACCCGCAGCGGCGGCTTCGGCAGCACGGGTGAGAAATAAACTGTACCCTTAAAAATTAAATAATACTAAAATTTAAATAATACTAAAATTTAAATTACCGGTTTTAAAAGACTGCTTGTAAGTGCAAACGCGCTTGCAGGCAGTCTTTTTTTGCGTAAAAACGGAGTTAAGTTAAAGGCCAATAGTAGAAATTTAATTTTAAAAGTGATATAATACATAATAATTGATTGTTAAATAAAGTAATAGATAAGTTTTAAATAAAATTAAGCTCAGGGTGAGAAAACGTGGCAGAAAATCTGCAAAAAATAAATAAGTATACCAATATTATTTTGCCGTTTGTATTAATATGTGTTGACTACATCGCCATAGTATGTGCAGAAGAACTTGCCTTTAGCTTCCGTAACTTCTATACCGGAAACAGCCACCTGCACATCTCCTGGCTCAACTTTTGGGTAGTATTCCCGTTACTTTATCTAATTTTTTTAAACATTGAACAGCTCTATAACCGTCGCGCTCAGTTCTGGCAGATAATCCAAAAACTCTTTATCACCAGCTGCTACGCTGTTACCAGTATCATCATATTACTCTATATAGCGCGTATAGCAGGTTCAACATCCAGAATGTTTATCGCAGTATTCTGGATATTGAGTTTTATACTGCTTGTCATTTTTCGCTACATAGTAAAAAAGATACTGGAAAAATACCAGTTATTGCAAATACCTGTACTCATCATCGGCGCAGGCAAAACAGCAGAACTACTTGTACAAGGCATCAAAAATGACGCCGGTATGGGCTATAAAATAATAGGCTTACTTGAGGACAATAAAGTAGAAAAAGGCATATTAGAAAACTATCCTGTACTTGGTAAATTCAGCGACGCAGAACAAGTAATAGTAAAATACAATATCAATCACGTCTTTATAGCAGCGCCAGGATTAGAGCAAGGTAAACTTACAAAACTAATCTACAAAGTACAGCCCTTAGTAAAAAGCATGGGCGTAATACCAAACCTTGTAGGTGTACCAATGGGCGGCATAGAAGCAGAAAGCCTGTTTAACGAAAAGCTGATGTTGTTGCGGCTAAAAAACAACCTTGCAAGGCCTGTTAACAGATGGATAAAAACAATCTTTGACTACGTGCTGACCATAACAGGCACTATAGCGATATCGCCGATATTAATTATTATCGCCTTATGGATATATAAAGACTCACCGGGACCTGTAATTTTTAAGCATAGGCGTATAGGCAAAAACGGTAAAGAATTTAACTGCTATAAATTCCGCAGCATGTGCGTAGACGCTAAAGAACGTTTAGAGCAGCTTTTAAAAACAGACCCGGAAGCAAAAGCAGAATGGGAAAAAGACTTTAAGTTAAAGAACGACCCGCGCATAACCAAGAGCGGGGCATTTCTTAGAAAAACAAGTTTAGACGAACTGCCGCAGATATTCAACGTACTGAAAGGGGAAATGAGCCTGGTAGGACCGCGCCCGATAATAAGGGACGAAATGGTACGGTACGGAGAATACATCAACGACTACCTGATGGTAAAGCCGGGCATAACCGGCATGTGGCAGGTAAGCGGCAGAAGCGATATCGACTATGCAGAGCGTGTACTTTTAGATAGCTGGTACACAAGAAACTGGAGTGTGTGGCTTGATATAACGCTACTGTTTAAAACATTTAAAGTAGTATTGCTTAGAAAAGGTGCGTATTAAAAATAATATAAAAAGTATTAAGGAGCAAAACTAATGAAAACAGTAATTTTAGCAGGCGGATTAGGTACGCGCATATCCGAAGAAAGCCAGTATAAACCAAAACCTATGATAGAAATAGGCGGTATGCCGATATTATGGCATATTATGAAAGAATATTCCCATTATGGCTTTAATGATTTCATCATTTGTGCAGGGTATAAACAGCACATGATAAAAGAATGGTTTGCAGATTATTTTTTGCATACCAGCGATATAACATTTGATTTTACTGACCATAATAAAATGATAATCCATAAAGAGCATTCCGAACCATGGAAAGTTACCGTTGTAGACACAGGTCTTAATACAATGACCGGCGGGCGTATTAAACGTGTGCAGGAATATGTAGGAAACGAAACCTTTATGATGACCTACGGTGACGGTGTTTGCGATGTAAACATTAAAGCGCTTGTAGATTACCATAAATCCCATGGCAAAATAGCAACTTTAACGGCAGTGTTATTAGAACAATCCAAAGGAGTATTAAACATTGGCGGAGATAATGCAGTGCACTCATTCCGTGAGAAATCTGCTATGGACAGTGCACCTATTAACGCCGGATATATGGTATTAGAGCCAGAAATTTTTAACTATCTTGACGGTGACGGCTGCATTTTTGAACGTAAACCTTTGGAAAGCCTTGCGGCAGAAGGACAGCTTATGAGCTATTTGCACAAAGGCTTTTGGCAGTGCATGGATACCAAGCGTGAAAAAGACGAACTTGAAAAATTATGGGACAGCGGCAATGCACCGTGGAAGGTATGGTAAAATTGCAAAACTTAGCAGCATTTTACAAAAATAAAAAAGTATTTATAACCGGGCATACCGGCTTTAAAGGTATGTGGCTTTGCAAAATACTTCTGCATTTTGGTGCAGAAGTAACCGGATATGCGCTGGATGCACCAACTGAAGAAGGCAAAAAAATCTTGCAGGCAATTGAACTTGAAAAGGAAATAACTTCAGTTTACGGCGATATCCGCGATTATGCAAAACTGAAACAAGCTTTTGATAAAGCCCAGCCGGAAATAGTAATCCATTTAGCTGCGCAGCCCATAGTGCTTAAAAGCTACAAAGACCCTGTAACAACGTATTCAACCAATGTTATGGGTACGGTAAACATTTTGGAATGTATCCGTAACATTGGTTGTGTAGAATCCTTTTTAAACGTTACTACCGATAAAGTATATAAAAACAACGAATGGGTTTGGGGCTACCGCGAAGATGAACCTTTGGATGGTTTTGACCCATATTCTAACAGCAAAAGCTGCAGCGAACTGGTAACGCACAGCTATAAAAACAGCTTTTTTGCTGATGGCAGTGCTGCCATATCAACAGCAAGAGCTGGCAATGTTATTGGCGGCGGCGATTTTGCTGCTGACAGGATTATACCCGACTGCATAAGGGCGGCATACCAAAATAAAATAATAACAGTACGCAACCCATACTCAACCCGTCCGTATCAGCATGTACTGGAACCATTGTTTGCATATTTAATGATTGTAAAAAGGCAATATGAAGATATCAAATATTCTGGTTACTATAATGTAGGGCCTGATGAATGTGACTGCGTAACAACAGGGCAGCTTGTAGATATTTTCTGTAATACGTGGGGCAATGGGCAGACATGGCAAAGTACAGCAGTGGATACACCGCATGAAGCTAACTTTTTGAAATTAGATTGTTCCAAACTAAAAGCAACATTTAACTGGAAGCCACGCTGGCACATAGATAAAGCCGTGGAAAAAACGGTAGAATGGGCAAAAGCATGGCAAAAAGAGCCACAAATAATAAATGAAATTATGGACAAACAAATAAAAGAGTTTTTAGCGGAGGCATAGAAAGTGGAAAGTAAAGAATTGGCTTATCGTATCAGAATACATGCAATAAATATGGTACATAATGCGCATGCATCACATATAGGTGGCATACTTTCTTGTGCTGATATAGTTGCAGTTTTGTATTCTGATATAGCTAATTTTGATGTAAATAATTGTAAAAATCCATTACGTGACAGAATAATTTTAAGCAAAGGACACAATGGAGTTGCTATTTATGCTGCTCTAGCTGAAATAGGTTTTTTCCCTGTTGAAGATTTAAAATCTTATGGAATGAATGGAAGTAAATTTTCTTGCCATGTTTCTCACAAGAATGTTCCAGGCGTAGAAATTTCTACTGGAAGCCTTGGGCATGGCATTGGGGTAGCTTGTGGGATGGCCTTAAATGGAAAATTAAAAAAATTGCCATATAAGGTATATGTAATTCTTGGTGATGGTGAATGTAATGAAGGTTCTGTATGGGAAGCAGCTATGTTTGCAGCGCAATATAAATTGAATAATTTAACGGTTATAATTGATGCCAATGGTATGCAGGCGATGGGAAAATGCAGCGATGTAATAGATATGGAACCAATGGCAGATAAGTGGAGAACTTTTAATTGGAATGTAATTGAAGTTAAAGACGGGCATAATCATAATGAATTAAAACAAGCATTTATGATAAGCAGTAAAGATAAACCTAAAGTTATAATTGCAAGAACTGTTAAGGGCAAGGGCGTTTCCTTTATGGAAAATAATATATTATGGCATTATCGTGACCCGCAGGGAGAACTTTATGAACAGGCACTAAAAGAAGTGGAGGAAGCCTATAATGCGGAATCATTTAATAAATAAAATTACAGAATTTGCTGGACAGAATGAAAATATAATGCTTATTACCGCTGATTTAGGTTTTAGTGTGATAGAAAAATTTAAAGAAAGATTTCCAAATAGGTATATAAATGTTGGTATAGCTGAACAAAACATGGCAACAGTAGCTGCCGGATTAGCGTTAGAAGGTAATACGGTTTTTATATATTCTATAGGTAATTTCCCAACGCTTAGGTGTATTGAACAAATTCGTAATGATATTTGTTATCATAATGCAAACGTAAAAATACTTGCAGTTGGCAGTGGCTTTGCATATGGTACTTTAGGCATGACGCATCATGCAACCGAAGATTTGGCAATAATGAGAGCATTGCCTAATATGAAGGTGTTTACGCCATGTGATTCTATAAGTGCAGAAGCAATAGCGCAGGATATTTGCAGAATAAATGGACCATGTTATGTCAGGTTGGAACGTGGAGGCGAACCAGGAATATTTTCTAAAGATGAAAAGTTTAAGATTGGAAAATTGAAAGAAATTAGAAAAGGCTATGACATTGCTGTTATAACAATTGGAACAGTTATAAATGAAGCTATAAAAGCAGCAGATATTTTACGAGAACAAAATAAAAATATATCTGTATATAGTGTTTATAGTTTAAAGCCCATTGATAAAGAACAAATTTTAGAAATTGCCAAAGAATATAAATATATTATTACTGTTGAAGAACATCAAATTACAGGTGGTTTAGGTAGTACAATTGCCGAAAGTATTGCAGAAAACAATATGGTAACTAAAATAATTCGCTTGGGTTTAAATGATGAATTTACATCAGTAGTTGGCAATCAAGAATATTTGAGGGAGATTTATAAGATTGATTATAAAACTATAATTAGGAAGATAGAGTCATTATGAAAACTATTTTAATTACAGGAGCAACAAGTTTTATAGGTTTAAATTTAATAAACTATTTATTGAATGATTACAAAGTTATTGCTGTTGTACGTCCAAATAGTGAAAAGATTTCACTATTACCTGCAAGTGATAATTTATCAATTTTTGAATTAGAAATGAAAGACTACTATAGATTGCCTTCTCTTATAAAAGAATCAATACATTCAATAGCACATTTGTCTTGGATGGGTACACGTGGAATCGATAGAAACAATATTGAATTACAAGAACAGAATTTCAAATATTCTATTTCTACTTTACATAGTGCTGCAAAATTAAATGCTAAAATCTTTATGAGTGCTGGTTCGCAGGCTGAATATGGTTTGCAAAATGAGATTATTAGTGAAAATACCGTTCCGAAACCTGCAACTGCTTATGGAAAAAGTAAGTTGAAGTTTTATGAATATGGTATTGAGTTTTGTAAAAATAATAATATTAAGTTTGTTGAACCGAGATTTTTTAGTTTATATGGTGCAGGTGATTATGAAGGCACACTGATAATGAGTATGCTTGCTAAAATGTTAAAAAATGAGCCTTGTGAATTGACTGATTGCACGCAAAAATGGAATTTTTTAAATATTAAAGATGCTGTTACTGGTATAAAAATTTTGTTAGAAAACGAACAGGTAAAATCTGGAACATACAATTTTGCAAGTAATGATACCAGAGAACTAAAAAGCTTTTTGCTTGAAATGAAAAATATTACAAATAGTAAAAGTAAATTAAACTTTGGCGTATTACCGCATAACGATAGCGGTAAATATGGCATAAATCCTGATATTACTAAATTATTAAATACTGGTTGGCAACATAAAATTAGCTTTGAAGATGGGATTAGGGATATTTTGTACAAAAGAAATATATAAATTGGAGTAAAATATGGAAATTGTTTATCATTCAAGTAATTCTTTCGTTATGGTTTTGGCTTCTTCAATAGTATCTTTATTGGAAAATAATAAAGAATGTAGTGAAATAAATATTTATATTATTACCTCAAATATTACTGAAGAAAATAAAATTAAATTAAATCAATTAGTAAAAAAATATGAGAAACAGTTAATATTTTTGCCAATGCCAGATATTACAAAAAAATATTTTGAAAATATTAAATATAAGTATAGAATAACGGATGCTTATAGTAGACTTTATTTAGGCAGTATTTTACCAAAAAATTTAAATAAAGTTATTTATTTAGATGCAGACACATTAGTGTTGCAACCATTGGAGAAGTTATGGAATCAAGATATAAATAATTACTATTTTGCTGGTGTAATGGAATGCTTAAGCAAAAAATATTATGAAATTTTTAATCTTCAAAATGATTCATATTATTGTAATAGTGGAATGTTATTAATTAATTTACAGAAATGGCGCCAAGATAAGCTTGAAGATAAAATTATAAAATATATTCGTGATAATGAGGGTTACACATTTTTTTATGAGCAGACTGTTTTAAATGTTGTTTGTGCTAATAAAATATTGCTTTTACCGCAAGAATATAATGTACAAACAAACGTATTGGTATTAAGTTATAAAAATAATATTCGTTTACGTTGGCCATATAATTGGTACTCTGAAAAAAATATTGATTATGCAAAAAACAACATAGTTATAGCTCATTTGACGACTTTCTTTTTATGTAACCGTCCACACGAAAAAGCATCTACACATCCATTAAAGAAAGTTTTTTTAAAATATAAAATGTTAACACCATGGAAAGATGAAAAAGAACATGATGTTAAAATAGGAATTTTAAAGAAAATAGTTAGAAGTTGTGCTGCGATTTGCCCAATGCTAATGATGAATATTTTAGGTTTTGTTTATAATATTGTGAGAATAAATTTTGCAACTCCCAAAGGACATAAAATACTTAAATATATGGGAATAGATAGGTAACATATGATGTTTAAAATGAAAATTTTTGTAGAGTTGTTTCATGGCTTGGGTGATACAGTTTGTGCTTTGCCGATGTTAAAAGTTTTAAGAGATAATTATCCTGAAGCATATATTTTGATTGCAGTAAAAGGGCCGGCACAAGCAGATATAATAAAATCTTCAAATATAGCATTAGATGAAATAATTATTTGGAATATATATAAGGATTCTCTTTTGAATAATATAAAAACAATACTTAAGTTACGTTCTTATAAATTTTATTATGGTATAAATACAGTTCACACACCGCTAAAAAAAGCAAAACTATTGATGCAAGCAGTTGGTTGCAAAAAATGTATAGGTATTCAGCATCAACTTAATAAAAGTTTTGATGATTTGAAAGATAAATATCATTTCGTAGAAGCGAATCTATTAGCAATTAAACCAATTTGTAAGTTGCCGGAAATGAAAATATATCCAAAGCTTTACGTGAATGATGAAAGCTTGAAGAAAATGCGAAAGAAATTTTTAAAATTAAATAATATAAAGCCAATTATTGGTATTTGTATTGGTAACGGTGACTTTAGCTTAAAAAATAGATGGATTAGAACAGGAAAAGTTGTAACTAAAGGATGGGGAATAGAAAATATAAATGAATTGATAAAAGAATTATTAAAAAATAGGTATAATGTTGTACTTTTTGGTGGAAATCAAGAAAAAGAATTGTTAAGGCATATTAATATGGAATTATTAAATGATAAAAACTTATTAAATTTAGTGCCAGCAACAAATATAAATGAATCCATTGCTGCGGCAACTTTATGTAATTTAGTTGTTGGTATTGATACAGGAATGCAGCATATAGCAGCAGCGGTTGGAACTAAAACATTATCAATCTTCGGACCAACTTCTCCACAAATGTGTGGTGCATACGCAGATAATGTTGAATTTGTTGAAGCAGATGTAGAGTGTAAATATTGTTATGGCACGAAAATGTATGTTAAGTGTAATGATAGAAAGTGTTTGAAGAAAATAGCTGTTAAAGATGTTGTTAGAAAAGTATTAAATTAATAAAAACTATAAAATTATCAGGTGAAAATCGTGGAAGTATTAGTTGTTTTATTATTAATTATAGAAATAATTTTATTATATAAAGCATTAAAATTGTTTGAGAATAATATCATTTCTCCATCAGTTTGTACTTTATCTTTTTTTATATTTTCTACAATTTGTTTTATTTATAATATACCAAGATGGGATGTTACTTTTACGATTAAAGCTGTTTGTTTGTTTGTTTGTTCTTTTTTAATAATGATTTATACAGAAAATTATTGGAAAAAGAGATATTTTAGTATTCATAAAAAGAATACTAAAATATTATATATGTATATTATTAAACCATTTAATAATATACTTTTTATAATTTTATTTGTTTCAGGAATTATATATATATATAATGTAATTAATTTTGGATACCAATTAGGTGCTGAAGGACTATTCGTAATAGGCGCAGTAAAAAATGCTGGTATTTGGACTTGGACTTTTAAAATTTCTTATAACATAGTTAGAATATTGGGGTATGTATTTATTCTTTTGTTTTGCCAAAATGTAATAGGTGCAAATGATAGTATAAAAAATAATTTAAAATCCTTATTTGCAATAATTTTTACATTTATTGTTTTATTTTTTTCGGGGCAACGCGGTGATTTGATAATATTTTTTATTTCTTTTTTTGTTATAAGTATAATTATACTTTATGATAAAAACAAAAAAATAAGCTTAAAAAATTTTTTAGCATATATTACTTTATGTAGTGGTAGTGTTTTATTATTTTTATATTTTGTCAGAGAATTTGTAAAAAATAGATCTGTTGAGTTAGAAATTGTGGATTATTTGACATATTATTTTGGTAATGGAATAGCTTTAATGGGGAAAATTATTGAAGTGCCTGAATTAGCACATAAACCGTTTGTTGGATATTTTGGTGAAAAAACATTTTTGGGTTTCTATACTACATTATATAATTTAGGTATTATAACTTTAAAACCAGCAGAAAGATCTTGGATATGGTTAGGCGATGGCAGAAATGGCGGAAATGAATATACATTTTTGTGTGGGCCATATATTGATTTTGGTTTTATTGGATTATTAATTTTTATATTTTTGTTTTATTCTTTTTTTTCAATTATTTATTATAGATATATTCTTAACAATGCGTTAACTATAAAAAGATATGCAATTTGTACTATATATTCTTATTTATATGCAATGATAGCATTTAGTTTTTATATGGATTTAATTAGAGTGTATACAAAACCTATAAATTTAATATATGTTTTTTTAATATTTTTTATTGTTAGATTTTTAATAAAATTAAAATAATGGATAAAATAGCATTTAAAATTTTAAATTATTTTTCTTTATATAATAAATTGAATAAAGAAATAAAGAGTTCAATTTGGTTTACTATATGTAATTTTTTTCAAAAAGGATTTCAGTTTTTATCTATTATTATTTTTACTAGATTATTAATACCTGAAGAATTTGGTAAATATACTTTATATTTGTCTTGGTTTACGATTATTTCATCACTTTCTACATTATCGTTATATGCAGACACTTTTAATATTGGTTATAGTAAATATAAAAATAAATATAATTTTTATATATCAATTATTGGGTTAAGTATTTTTTTTGTATTATTAACTGGAACAATTTCTTGGTTATTTAGAAAAAATTTGCCGTATATTTTGTTTCAAAATGACGTCATATTTGTGTATTTCTTTATACAGTTATTATGTTTTACATTATTGCAATTTTGGTCAGCTCAACAAAGATTTGAATATAAATATAAAGCGTTAGTTATAGTAACTTTTGGGCAGATGTTAATAACTTTATTTATATCTCTTATTTTGTTAATTTTTTTAGATGCTTTGGCATTATATTTAATAATAGCTACTTCAATAGGTTATTTAATTGTTGCACTATATGTAATCTATGATATAAAAAATAATATAAAATTCACATTTACTACAAAATATTGGAAAAACTCTTTATGGTTTGCATTACCATTATTGCCACATTATTTTGCTTATATGGCTTTAGCTCAAGCAGATAGAGTTATTATAGGTAATATACAAGGTGTAGAGGCTGCAGCTTATTATGGTGTTGCGTATCAGATTTCTCAAGCAGTTGCTTTAATTAGAATTAGTATTCATGGTTCATATTTACCGTGGTTGTATAATCAATTAAAAAAAGAAGAATATGAAAATATAAAATTTGTTACAGATCGTATTGCGTTACTATTACTAACTTTAATTTTTATAGCTATATTGTTAGGACCAGAAACTTTAAAGATTTTTGCATCAAATTTATACCGAGATGCTTTATGGTCAATGCCGCCACTAATATTGAGCGCATACTACATGTTTTTGTTTACAGTGTTTATGAGTGTAGAGTTATATTTTGGTAATAATAATGCAGTTATGATAGCTTCTGTTAGTTGCGCAGTTATAAATATAATGTTGGATTATTTATTATTACCTTATTTTGAGTATTATGTTATAGCGTATAAAACTTTGGCTTGTTATGCTTTGCTTGCATTTTTTCATTTTTATTTATGCAAAAAAACATTACCTTACAAACTGAAAATAGAAAAAATATTTCATTATAAAAAATTATTTTTGTATTCGAATATAGGAGTTATATGTATGTGTTTTTATCTTTTTTTGTATAATTATGATATAGTTAGAATTATTTTTATTGGGATAGTTTTAAGTTTAGTTATATATAATAAAAATTATGTTATTCAAACAATTAAAAGTTTAAAAATGAATTAGGAGAATGCATTTATGAAAAAAATAGGAATTCTTACTTATCATACTGGATTTAACTATGGTGCAAGTTTACAAGCATATGCATTGATGACAACAGTTAATAAGCTTGTTGGTAATTGTGAAATAATAAATTTTGAAACTGAAGACTTTTTATCAACGCGCGAAATGTTTTCGCGTAATCCAAAATCATTAAAAGAGATAATAAAAATTTTTACACGATTACCTTATAAATCTGATTTACTAAAAAGACAACAACTTTTTGATGATTTTACAGATAGATATTTAGTAAAAAGCCCTTTGTATAGAACAGAAAAAGAGGTTATTGAGAATGCTGTAAATTATGATACTATTATTTGTGGCAGTGACCAAATATGGAATATGGATGAAAGTTCAAGGTACGCTGCAAACTGGATTTATTTTTTAAATTTTCCTAAAAAACAACAAAGAATATCTTATGCAGCTTCTTTTGGTAAATGGGTACAAAAAGCTGATGAATATCAGGATAAATTTATTCCGTGGCTTAAAGAATTTGATAAATTATCTGTTAGAGAAACTAGTGGAGTGGAATATCTACGAAAAAGAGGCTTAAATGTAAGTTTATGTATAGATCCAACTCTGCTTTTAGATAAGAAAGAATATGAAAAGATTTGCACACCCAAGCAGATAAGTAAAAAATATATTTTATTATTTTCTTGGAATGGTAGTAAAAGTGTTATTAATGCGGCGAAGATAATCAGTAGAAAATTAGGATTGCCTGTTTTTAATATAGTTCCTCCTCCTCGAGCAATGTTTTCTGGTATAGAACGTAAACTTGATGTAGGACCTTGTGAATTTATTAGTATGATAAAAAATGCTGAGTTTGTTGTTACTAATTCTTTCCATGGCACTGTTTTTTCGACAATTTTTCATAAACCATATATATCTGTGTATGATGATAATAGACCTGATGTAAGAATGGAATCGCTCTTAAAGCAGTTAAACTTTACAGATCATTTACAAAATGCTGATAGTATAGATATAGGCTGCATTTTTAATACAGATTTTAATGATTTGGAAGAAAAAATAAATTTAGTACGCAAAGATTCTTTAAACTATTTGAAAGAAGCGTTAAATGGGTGAAGTATGATTAATTTTGATTTTGATAAATATTGTTGTGGTTGTGCGGCATGTTATAATATTTGTCCAGTTCAGGCAATATCAATGCAGTGCGATGAGACAGGATTTTTATTTCCTCATATAGATATAGAAAAATGTATTGATTGTGGTTTATGTGAAAGAGTTTGCCCGCATATTACTAAACAAGATTTTCAAGTTGATAAAGTTTTAAATGATTCATGGCTTTATTCTTCAAAAGATAAAGACGGTATTATGAAAAGTTCTTCAGGTGGAGCTTTTTACGAAATGGCCAAAGCAGCTCTGAAAACAGGTGATTATGTTTGTGGTTGTTGTTGGAATAATAATTTGCAGGCTGAACATATAATAATTAATGATATGGATGATTTATATAAATTGCAAGGTTCTAAATATGTTCAAAGCAATATTGGCAAAGTTTATAAAGAAATTATAAATTTATTAAAAGAAAATAGAAAAGTTTTATTTTCTGGAACACCTTGCCAAGCAATAGCTATAAATAATTTAGTTTTAAAGATAAATAAAAATTTTAGAAAAAATTTAACTATCGTTGCGCTTATTTGCCATGGTGTTGCTTCTCCTAAAGCATGGGAAACTCATAAAACTTATCTTGCTAAAAAAAATGGAAGTAAACTAAAGGAAGTAAATTTTAGGGATAAGTCTCAAGAAGGGTACAAAAAATCATATTGTAAATATGTGTATGAAGATGGAAGTACTACTTACCTACCTACCTACCTTCCTTCCTCTAAATGGATGGAGGCTTCTATTGTATACAATCTAACTACAAGAAATAGCTGCGGTCAATGTGATTGTAAAGGGTTAACGGCAGCTATTGATATAATTATTGGTGATTGGTATGCTATTTATAAAGGCGACGGGAAATATGGTACTTCTTGCATTACAGCTTGTACAGATACTGGGAAAAACTATGTTATAAATAATTTAAAAGATTTAAAAAGTATTAGTTATACAGAAATATTAAAATATAATAGTTTAATAGAAAAATCCACGAAAATTAATAAAAATAGAAATAACTTTTTAAATAATTTATCAGTAGATGGTTGGGATCTGGTTGAGAGATATTATCCTAAAAAATATAAATTAAAAAAATTTTTAGTTGAGTGTGGATTGTATGACATATTAAAGAAATTTTATAAATAGACAGCAATTTACGAAAAACTGTACTACAAAATTGTTAAACATAATTTTTGGTACAGTTTTTATTAATTTATTTGCCTATAAAAATAGACGATATGGTATAATACAACCATAGTTATAATTTATTATTTTAGTGGAGTGATATAAATGTTGTCAGAAAGCGTTTTTCCGTTAATAGTATCAGTTTTTAAAAGAACCATTAATAGTCATAAATGGCAGGAAGTGTTTCAGAATAGCGCTAAAGTAATTTTACTATTTGAACATGATAATGGTTCAGAGTTATTTGATAAACTCAATATATTATTTTCAGAAGATAATATAAAAAAATTAGCAAATATAACTAAAAGTAAAAATGGATTTAATATTATAGAAATTATTAAAGAAAACTTGATTAAATTTTTTAATGATTATGATGCTGATGAAGAGGATATAAAAAATGCGGTAAAAATATTTATTGATGAATTTAAAGTAAATTTAAGGTCTGATTATCCAGAAATTTATGAACAAGTTTTATTAAATGAGATAGGTAAAGATATTGATGAGATAAAAGATAATACCCGTATTACTGCAAATGTTATGCAAGAAAGGAATAATGTTGAAAATTTTGTTTTAAAAATTTCATTTATTCAAGAAAATTGGTTGAGAAATAATTGTAAATATAGGATTGATTTTGATTTTTTTGATTATGGTGAGAATGATATTGATAAAGAAATTATTGATACTATTGATAAGCAAGATTCAGTATATTTAAAATTTAAAACAAAAGAAGAAGGACTATATTATACTCTTAGATTATTAAAAGATAAAATTGAAAATACTGATGATGTTTATGTAGTGTTAGATAATGAAAATTGGAATAAGCTTATAAATAAATGTAAAAATAAAATTTTAATTCCATATTTTTATAGTAATAATATAATTCCAATTTTAGGAAATAAAACTATTTATATTTTGAGTGATGAAGATAATATTATAAATAAAACTGTAATAGAAATTCCTAATAGAATTAGAAATAATTTATATGAAAAATTGAATAAGTATGTTAAAAATTCTGATGAAACTAATAGGATTATAAATAAAACTAACGGTATTTTTCCGGCGTTAAAAAGAGAGTTATTAACAGGTGTATTTAATAAACCAGAATGGATTACTTCAAATTACTCTTTATTGTTACCTGCATTATTGTTATCATCTTGGAGTGAAAATAAAAATGATAGAAAAATTTTAGAGAAGTTATCCGGAAAATCTTATAATGAATATATTAGTGATCTGCAATATTGTATAAATTCAAAAGATCCTTTTATTATAAGTTATGTAAAATACACTGGTAAAGAGTATAGGGTTACGGAATTATTTACAGCTTGGTATCATTTGATTAATTATATTAATGCTGACTATTTAGATATCCTGAAAAAAATAATTGTTGAAGTTTTTTCTGATAAAAATAATGAATTAATAGGAACAGTTAGACAAGTAGATAGCGGGGTATATTCTTTATCGTTAAAAAAAGGTATACTAAAGTCCCTCATTTTAATGAATATTCTTGGTAATAATAATTTTATAAAAGGACAAAGTTTATCTAAAATTGTTTCTAATTATGTAAAAGAAGTTTTGAATATTGTGACTGTTAAAGAAAAAATTGATGATTATGCAGAATTTTTCCCGTATTTAATTGAAGCCGCTCCTGATGTTTTTATTAACTGGGTAGAAAATGAAATAAAAAAACGTGATTCTGCAATTTGGCAACTGTTTACCAATGCAGATAATTCAATTTTCGGTAATAATAGTTATATTTATTTAATAAATGCACTTGAGAAAGCTTTATTTTTAAATGATTTTGTTGTGAGAAGTATTAACATTTTAGAAATATTGTCTTCTTATCCGTTAAAATCTAAAATAGTAAATTCCCCTGCACATACATTAAAGAGAGTCTTTTGTGCATGGGATAATGAAATTGCATTAACAATTGAAGAAAAAATAAAGTTATTAGAATTATATGTAAAAAAAGATTATTTTAACTGGAATATTTTAAAAGATATTTTACCTTCTTTTATGGGTGGAGTATATGATACGTTAAACAAACCGTTATATTTATCGTATGAAATAGCTAATCAAATAAATGATACAAATAATATAAAAAATACATATAAAAAATATTTTAAACTGGCTTTTGAATGTGCAGGAAAAGATTTAAATAAATGGATAACTTTTTTTGATGATGGTATGTTTTTGGTATATGGATATAAGGATATTGTTATTGAAAAAATAAAAGATATTTTAAAGAATGATATTGACGATGAAAAAAAATATGAATTTAGCAAAGTTATAAGAGAATTTATATATAGATATAGATATATACCCAATAAATTTATAAAGCCAGAAGATGTTGATGATGTGGAAAAATTAATTTTTAATAATATAAGATATAGTAATAATTTCTATAATTATTTATATGTTTTTGAAACAGGTGCTTATCATCCATTAAATCCGATTCCTTATACAAATGGGAAAGATTCGATTAATGATAATCAAAAAAAAAGAGAAGATAAGCAAATAGAAATTTTAAAAGTAATTTATAATAATAAAACTAGTGATATATATAAATTTTTAAATATGATCAAAAGAGATGATTTTTACATTGGTACAGTTATTTTTAGAAGTAAGCCCGTTGTAGATTTTGATTTATTAGATTTTTTATATAACAATGAGAAATATGAAATTTTAAAGGGGTATATATATGGAGTTTATAAATGCAACGGAATAAAATATATATTAGATATTTTGAAAAATGAGTTTAAAAATAAAAATATAAAATATAAAATGTTACTTTTGTTTGCGTTAGATATTAATAAGGTAATTTTTGATTATATAAAAACATTGTCGAAAACTGAACAGGATTATTATTGGAGTA